>ERZ802822.1107-NODE-1107-length-17568-cov-26.445200_pt1 | contig 17568 bp, 12 predicted proteins | sample MGYA00345649_ERZ802822 | MGnify/ENA primary metagenome ERZ802822 (study PRJEB30503, sample SAMEA104212359) | marine metagenome | biome: Westerlies Biome; feature: [SRF] surface water layer (ENVO:00010504) within the epipelagic zone...; material: water...
GCTATTCCAGAGACGGGATGCGAGGTGCAATGTTCGGCCTGTGGTGAAACCTGGTTCCAACCGCACCCGCAAGCCACTTTTCCAATTGAAAATATCCGCGGTGATCAGCGCCTGCAAGACTTTGCCTATATAAAGGGCGCGATCGAGCATAACAGCGAGTCCCAACCGGGTGAACCGAGCAACCGCGACCTACAGAGCCCTATCTTCAACAACCCAACCGCGATTCAACGCCCCCCCATCGCGCCGGCTGTTGCAGAAGTGTTGCGGCAGGAGGCGGATCGAGAGGCAAAAGTGCGCGCAGCCTCTGTATTCGTAGAAGATCAAGCCCCGCTTGAGGCCGACATTCCACCGGCGCTTGAAACTGCGCAAACCAGCTTTCCGACCGGTCCGGCGGCGCCAATAAACGCCCTTCCATCAGCGCCATTGCCTGCGCCGGCCAGCGAGCCAGATCAACTTGAAGCTTATGAAACCGCGCCTGCGCCCAAGCCCATCACCGCCCAAAACGCGGATACGTCATCCCATAGCTTGGGCAGGCTGGGCTTTACAACCGGGGTTGCTACCGTGATGGCCGCTTTGCTCTTCTACCTTTACGCGGAGACACTCAGCAACGCAGCCCCCAGCCTGACACCCTATGCCGATCTTTATACGCTGTGGGTGGATGCCCAGCGCCAGAGTGTAGACCCATTGATTGACCAAAGCGTTCTATGGGTTCTCGCGCAGGTTAAGCAGGTGTTTTAATCCCCTGACCCTAAAATTTTTCAAGCAAGCGTTCTAAATAGTCGCGCTCGGATTTTGAGCGATCACGCTCACCCATCCGGCGCCGGATCTCCTCAAGCAGCTGTTGCGCCTGGCGCTCCATAGCCCGCCTTTCCTGCGCCTCTGACATCCCATCATCCCCCGCATGCCGGCCCTGCTGACGCCCGAGCGGATCGGTTGCCTCACCGCGCCCGCGCCCTTGAGCTGCGCTGCCCTGATCAGCCTCATTTAAACGTTGAGCTTCGGTATATGCCTGATCTAAGTGCTGAATACCATCCCGCAGCGCATCCAACGCATCCGCCTGTTGATCCATAGCTTCTGGCAAATCATTCTCGTCTAAAGCCCGTTCAGCCCGGCGCATAGCCTCTTCTGCTTCATCCAAAGCTCGCGCTGTAGGCCCTTCGCTACCTTCACCGCTTGGATCAAGCGGCAGATTCTGGCGTTGCCGGCCCAGAGCCTCTCTGAGGCGCCGCTGGCGATCTGCCAGATCTTGCGCAGAGGGCGGCGTTGCATCCTCAGAGGGGCCTGTTTCACCCAGGCTTTGTTGCCCCAAACCTTCACCACGCGATTGGCTGGGTGCTTGTTGAAGATTGCGAAACGCCTCATCAGATAGGTTTTGTTGACCCCGCAGCGTGTCTTCTAAGCCTTGCAACGCTTGTTCGCGCGGCGCGCCTTCGCCCGAAGAGCCTTCCACAATCTGCATATTTTGCATCATCTGCTGCAACTCTTGAAGCGCTTGTTGCGCCTCGGCCATACGCCCCTCACGCATCAATTTCTCGATACGATCCATCATGGCCTGAAGATCATTTTGCGTTAAATCCACGCTATTTTGCGGGGTGGTTGAACGCGGGCCCTTTTCAGGAGCGGTTTTTTCTCGTTCCGCCTGTTGCATCAACTGGCGCAGGTAGTTTTCATTTGCCTCGCGTAATTCTTGCATCAATTCGGCAATTTCCGCCTCAGATGCTCCGTTTTTCATCGCTTGCGACAACCGCTCTTCAGCTTGCCGCATGCGCTCTAGCGCATCGTCAACATCGCCGTCTTCAAGATCAATCGCTAAGGCCCATAGCAGGTCCGCAATTTCAACGCGCGCTTGTTTCAGCGCGCCTTGCGCAAGCGCTTTGGTCAGCTCAGCACTGATGAAACGCAGCTGTAAATAATCACCCTCCTTGCGGATTTGCGACCCTGGTTCAAACAAAATCGCCTTAAGCATACGCTCGACCCGCCCAGCATTTTCACGATGCCACATCAAATCGCGCCGCTGTTCAATCAAGGCCGCAGCCAAGGGATCAAAAAATCTGCGGCCGGGCAGCGTCATGGCGCGCGCCGGGGTCACGACGCTTTGACCCAAAGCATCCTTGGCTTCCAAAGAAACGGTTACGGGTAGGTTTGAGAGCATATGTTTCGAAAAATCTTCGGTTACATCCATCGAAAAATCCCGGTACCGCCCATCAAGCGGCATCGGCAAATCAACGCTCAGGGCTGCGTCACTCTCTGGGTCAAGCGCCAAACCATAACGCCGATCTAATGCCTCCAAATCCACTTCAATAAGCGCGCGTACTGCGGTGATACCAAAATCATCCTGCGCGGCGTAACTGAACCGGCTGACCCCAAAAAAATCGGGTTCAAAGGTTCCATTCCATTGCAGGTTGGGCGGCTTATCAGGAAGCAGCGTAACAGACCAAACTGCGCTGGATGGTCCCGAAATTTCCAAAACACCCTCTTGTAGAACCGTGAAGCTTTGTTGCAAGCCATCCGCGGCAGAGGTGGCCGCAGGGGTGGGCGAAACGGTTTGATTTATTTGATAGCTGCCTTCCGGGCCATAAAACCGCAAATCAACCCGACTGGTGTTCAAAAGCCGTAAGTCAGCTTGCTCGAAAAGATCCGGCAAATAAAGGCTGGGCAAACCGGAATAGGGCGGCTGTGTCACCCACCCCTCCCAGCTTTGAACCTCAACCGTTTTTAGGTTTAAGGGCAGCGGCGGCGCAAAACGCGCCGCAAAATTGGACGATGATCCAAAGCTTAGGCTGACCAAAAACACCAATAATGCGCATAGGCGTAAGCCAAAAGGGTCGGCTTTCATCAGAGTCAGATCAGGGGGAACCGATAAGGCTTGGTTGGCCAAAGCTTGCATTTGGTGTTGATGGCGCCGCCAGAGCGCCTGCGTGACCGGATCTTTACCTCGGATGCTTGCAACATCGTTTAACGCTTGCAAAGGGCGCGGTGGCAAGCTGCGATCCACGCGTTGCTTGGCGTCTTGCCAACGCGGCATATGAAACCTTTTGATACCCCAAAGCAACGCAGCAAGAGCCCCAGCGGCAGCAATCCCAACCCCCAGCGCCAGAACATCAATTTGGCCAATCACCGGCCCGCGCCACATCGGCAAGCTAAACCCAATCAGACCAACCGAACAAAACGGCCAGAACGCTTTTAAGCCGCGCTCACAGACCAACCCAATAAGCGTTTTAAAGACAGCCGGCTGCGGAGCTGAAAACCAGTTTTGAACACGCGAAAAGACCAGGTTAAACCTCCAACTCTTGGCTGTTTTTTTCTACAACCAAGAGGGAATCATATCTCGATTTATCATTTCGTCAAATGTGGGACGGGCTCGGATCACCGCGAATTGATCGCCGTGCACCATTATCTCGGGTACCAATTGGCGGGTATTATATTCACTGGCCATGACGGCCCCATAAGCACCGGCCGAGCGAAAAGCCACAAGATCGCCCGCGCTTTGGCGCGGCAAAGCCCGTCCTTTGGCAAATGTATCTCCAGATTCGCACACGGGGCCCACGATATCATAAGTGGCTGTTGGCTGATCCGCGCTGGCTGCTTGCACAGGCACCACATCATGATGCGCCTCATACATCGCTGGACGGATAAGATCGTTCATTGCCGCGTCTAAAATCAGAAATTCACGGTCTTCACCGGATTTCACATAAATCACTGAACTGACCAAAACCCCAGCATTACCAGCAATCAAGCGCCCAGGCTCGACTTCTATTTCACAGTCTAAATGGCCCAATTCACGCTGAACCATTGCGCCATAGTCCTGCAAGCTGGGCAAAGGCCCAGAATCGGCCTGATAGGCAATACCAAGCCCACCGCCCAGATCAAGCCGACGAATATCATGCCCCTCGGCCCGCAATTGCTGAGTCACGCTTGCAAGTTTGCGATACGCCAATTCGAAAGGTGCCAACTCCGTCAGCTGGCTACCAATATGCACATCGACACCCACCGCCTCGAGCCCGGGTAAGCTGGCCGCGCGCGCGTAGACTTCAGAAGCGCGCGAAATTGGAATACCAAATTTGTTTTCTGCCTTGCCGGTGGCAATTTTGGCGTGGGTTTTCGCATCCACATCGGGATTCACGCGCATGGTGATTGGCGCAACCGTTCCTAAAGACACTGCCACCTCATTGAGGGCTTCCAGCTCGGCTTCGCTTTCCACATTGAATTGGCGCAAACCACCGCGCAGCGCGAAAGCCATCTCTTCGCGGGTTTTTCCAACCCCTGAAAATACAATCCGCTCCGGGGCAACGCCGGCGGCAATAGCGCGACGATATTCCCCCCCCGACACCACATCCATCCCAGCGCCCAAGCCGGCCAGGGTTTTGATAATGGCTTGGTTCGATGCAGCCTTCATCGCAAAACAGACAAGGTGATCCATACCATCAAGCGCCGCATCAACCGCATGGAAATGGCGGGTCAAGGTGGCGCTTGAATAAGCGTAAAATGGCGTGCCAACTTGCGCTGCTATCTCTGCCAGCGAAACCCCTTCGCCATGAAGAATACCGTTCTTATACTGAAAGTGATCCATCGTTACCCAAAGGCCTTTTATCTATGTTTATGAGTTCGATTACCCTATCGACCACGGGATGAAAAGCCTTCGCCCTGTTCTAGATTATGGCAGGGTCTGCTTGAGAAAAATAAATTCGCAAAATGGCCGTAACTTATGTTTGACAAACGCTCTAGGCTACGTCTTCTAGGTGGACACCGTTACAGGACGTATCAATGCTGACCTTCGCACTTGCCGTTTTTTTACTGATCATAACCCCAGGACCTGGTGTGCTGTCCACGGCGGGCGTGGGGGCCGCCTATGGGTTTCAACCCGGACTGCGCTATGTGATGGGGCTTTTTATCGGCACAAATTTGGTGGGCTTGGCCGTGATCAGCGGTCTCGCGGCCATCGTGTTCAGCGTTCCTGTGGTTCGGGGCGTGCTGATGGCGGCCTCGCTGGCCTATTTGGTCTATTTGGCGGGTCGGATCGCGCTGGCTGGATCAAAACTGGCTTTTATCGATGCGCGCCGACGCCCCGGGGTAAAAGACGGAATACTCTTACAAATTATCAACCCCAAAGCCTATGCAGTGAACTCGGCCCTCTATTCGGGTTTTGCGTTTCTGCCCGACAACCTGCTCCTGGAAACCCTACTGAAACTGCTTATCGGCAATGCGGTCTGGTTTCCTATCCATTTGATCTGGCTTTTTGCAGGCAGCGCATTGCATCGGCTCGACCTCGCCGAGACAACGCAAAAGCGAATAAATTATGCCATGGCAGCCGCAATGATGACCGTTGTGCTGCTTGGGGTTTCCGCCGCGCTTTAAGACAATAGCGGGCGAATGCGATCAATCGCGCGCAGAATATTCTCGCTGCTATTGGCATAGGAAAACCGTACATAGCCTTCGCCAAACTGGCCGAAGCTGGTGCCGGCAACCGTGGCCACGCCCGCTTTGTCTAAAAACAAATCTTGGGTTTGCTTGGCATTTAACCCCGTGCCGCTGATATTGGGAAAAGCATAAAATGCCCCGGCGGCATCCGCGCAGCTTACCCCCGGCAAATCATTTAACGCCTCAACGATAATTTTTCGCCGCGCATCAAATTGTGCAACCATATCATAAACGGGATCTTTGGGCCCTGTCAGCGCGGCCAGCCCTGCAAATTGCGCGGCTGCATTCACGCAAGAGTGATCATTAATGCACAACCGCGTCACTGGCTCAACCATCGCATCTGGCCAAACCGCATAGCCCATGCGCCAGCCAGTCATTGCATAGGTTTTTGACCATCCGTCCAAAACGATCAGACGGTCCCGGATTTCCGGATAAGTCAATAAACTTACGTGCTCGCGACCGTCATAGAGCATTTGGCTATATATCTCATCAGAGAGAATGGCGACATGGGGATGTGCGGCAAGCCCCGCAACCAATTTATCAATCTCTGCCTTTGGGGTGACTCCACCGGTTGGGTTGGCGGGGCTGTTTATGATGATCAAGCGGGTTTTATCGGTGATTTGAGACAAAACCGTTTCCGCATCAAACGCAAAGCCATTTTCTTCCAACAAAGCCATTGGAATCGGCGTGGCGCCGCTGTAGCGAATAACCGATTCATAGATGGGAAAGCCCGGGTTTGGATAAATAATTTCAGCCCCTGCCTGACCAAACATCAAAACCGCAAAAAACATCGTGGGTTTTCCACCGGGTACGATAATCACGTTATCCGGGTGAACCGCAGCCCCATGACGCTGCTCTAAATCCTCTGCCACCGCTGCCCGCAATTGCGGCAAGCCATTGGCCGGCGTGTAGCCGTGATGTCCGTCCTGCAAGGCTTTTATACCCGCATCGACAATATGCTGCGGGGTGCGAAAATCTGGCTGACCAATTCCCAGGTTGATAATATCCCGTCCCTCGGCCGCCAGTTTTTGAGCGCGCGCCAGAACCACAAAGGCTGATTCTGTGCCAAGCCGAGAAATACTATCGGCAAATTTCAATTGTGTCATTCGATATCCTTTCGCATGCGTAGCCGCATAAAAAAATAAAACGGCAATCCGCATCCCAACCCGATACATAAGATGAGAGGAATACTGACGAGCCCTGAAAAGTTGCGCCTTTGAAAGGCCTCAAACACGATCCAAACGACCAAAGCGACGGCGGCAACGGTTAAATCCCACGCCAAGCCCGCGCTGGCCTCCGTTAGGAAAAAAGCTGATATCAAAGCGCCAAGACCGCCCTCATTTTGGGCCATCCAAGAGGTGAAATAATACATCGGATGCACAGCGCCCCAAACCGCCAAGCCCAAAAACACCCAAGAGATTCGCCGCATTTATTTCACGTCTTCCGTTTTTGGAGGCATGGGAGGACCATCGGCGCCACATCCGATCAATCCAACCATACAGATCACTGAAAACACGACCCAAACCAATCTCATGCTTCCAGCTCCTGTTTCCACCGCAGGATCTGCGCGCGCACCTGCGCAGGCGCAGTGCCGCCGTAAGAGATGCGCGAGGCAACCGAATTCTCTACGCCCAAGACATCATAAACCTCTTTGGTGATCGCGGGATCCACAGAGTGCATCTGCGTCAGGCTTAGATCTTGTAGCTCGCATTTTTCCGCCTCGGCCAGCGCCACCAAACTGCCCGTGACATGATGCGCATCACGAAACGGCATGTTTAAACTGCGCACCAGCCAATCTGCCAGATCGGTGGCGGTTGAAAACCCGGCCCCGGCGGCGGCGCAAAGGGCAGTTTTATTGGCCTGCAGATCGGCCACCATGCCCTGCATCGCGGCCAAAGCCAGCAGCAGGTTATCGGCGGCGTCAAACACTTGCTCTTTGTCTTCTTGCATATCCTTTGAATAGGCCAAAGGCAGGCCCTTCATCACCAGCATCAATGCGACATTGGCGCCAAAAATACGCCCAATCTTTGCGCGGATCAATTCAGCTGCATCGGGATTTTTCTTCTGCGGCATGATAGAGGATCCGGTTGAGAACCGATCCGACAAGCTTACAAAACGAAATTGCGCGGACGACCAGATTACAAGCTCTTCTGCAAAACGGCTGAGATGCATCGCGCAGATGCTCGCCAAGCCCAGAAATTCCAACGCAAAGTCACGATCACTGACCGCATCTAACGAATTGGCGGCCGGGCGATCAAAGCCAAGCGCTGCGGCGGTGCTATTGCGATCGATCGGAAACGACGTTCCGGCCAAGGCGGCAGCCCCTAGTGGACATTCAGACATGCGCTTGCGGGCGTCGCGCAGGCGGCTTAAATCGCGCCCAAACATTTCGACATAGGCCATCATGTGATGCCCCCAGGTCACGGGCTGCGCGGTTTGCAGATGCGTAAATCCCGGCATTACCCAGTCCGCGCCCTGTTCTGCTTGCGCGATGAGCGCATGAATCAAACCCGTTAAAGCAACCTCACAGGCGTCTAATTGGTCACGTACCCAAAGTTTGAAATCAGTTGCAACCTGATCATTGCGCGAGCGCGCCGTGTGCAACCGGCTGGCAGGTTCTCCCACCAGATCTTTCAACCGCGCTTCGATATTCATGTGAATATCTTCCAGCTTACTTGAAAACACAAATTTCCCGGCCTCAATCTCTGACAAAATGGTGATCAGACCTTCCTCAATCGCTTCAAAATCGCTATCACTGATGATGGATTGTGCCGCCAACATCGCGGCATGCGCGCGCGATCCGGCTATATCTTGAGTGGCAAGGCGCTGGTCAAATCCGATTGATGCATTAATTGCTTCCATAATCGCATCAGGACCGCTTGCAAAGCGGCCTCCCCACATCTGATTTGAGGACGTGTTAGACATCAATTTACCTTTCGGAGGACACATGGCATTTATTCGTTCATTCTTTGTTTATACTGCTCTTATTCTGGGTGCAAATAGCACGTTGGCCGCGACAAATAGTACCGAGTATCTACAGGCTTTAAAGCAAGGCGATATGAAGAAATTGGTGTTGCACAAAACGCCAAAAGAAATCTCAGAGCGCGCTTTTTTAACGCAAGGCGCAGATGAGGGGCGTTTGTCAGATTTTGCCGGGCAATATGTTTTGCTGAATTTTTGGGCAACATGGTGTGCCCCTTGCCGCAAAGAAATGCCAAGCCTGTCAACCTTGCAAGCGCAGCTGGGCGATGCGCGTTTTAAAGTGGTTACCATCGCAACGGGCCGAAACGCACCAAAAGCCATGCAGGCGTTTTTCGACGCATTAGAAATCAAAAACTTGCCTCTGTATCGAGATCCGAAACAGAAACTTGCCAAAGACATGGCCGTGCTGGGGTTACCAATGACGCTGCTCATTTCACCCCAAGGCAAAGAGGTTGCGCGGCTACGAGGAGAGGCCGATTGGGCCAGTGCACCGGCGCAGGCGCTTTTACGGGCTTGGATCCAAGAGGCGCAGTAAGACAGGTTGGCAAGCTAAAATCGCGCCTTAATGAAAAAAGATCCCAACAACTGGCCGGTTTGTTGCCGTTCAAATTCAGGGCTAAGATAGGTCCAGCCAATGAAATTGCTCCAACGGCCATGTACATAATTCAAGCCAAACCGAGCACGGGCGCGATATTTAGAAGCGCGCAAAGCAGAGCCGGTTAAGAACATTGAGCCGATAACACGTGTCAAATCCACGCCTGCGCTGAGTAAAAACCCTTCTCCTGTGCCGGCTATAACGCTATGACGCTGCCCTGAAACGGGCGCTCTTGCAAAGAGTGCTTCGGATAAATCGCCAAAAAATCCTGCGTCCACTCCAATTCGGATTAGGTCTTCGACCCCTGTTTGAACTTCGACAAACGAACGGATATTGGTTGAAGGAGATAGCGCGCTAGGCCGCGCAACTTCTGTTAAAGTTCCAAGAATAAACTGATTGGACACTTGCGTATTTTTCACAAAATCTGACGGAAAAGGCTGATCAATTTCCGAATGGACCTTTTGCTGCAACCCCATTAGGCCGGTCTGCGGGCCCAACAATGATGCATCTACCCCAAAATTATAGGCCAAGCCGCCCGCTTGAAAGTGACGGTGCAGACCAATCGACAAATGGCCCACGTAATCCCTGTCTATATCTTCCGTCAAGCCAGCCTCGTCACGGGCGTGGGACCTGTCAGGATTACGCGATAAATCTGACGGAGCGATTATTTGGCTAAACAATCTAAGTTCATTAAGCGCCTCTCTGCGCGGCAATGTCCGGTTCATTTTAGGGCTACCAAAAACACGGCTAGACACGAGCGACCCCGTGCGCCATCGATCCCTACCATCCCCAAAGAAATCATTTGTGAACAAAAGGCCATATCCAAGCGGTTTGGCTTTTTCCTTTGCTTGAATGCCCTGAGGTAACGCAAAGAAACATAGGCCCACCAGTAAAAGCTTCAAAAATATCACTTAAGACTTATCCAAATAGTTTGCTCAACATAGGGCGCAGTTACAGTTTTTAGATGATGCTCGATGATGTTCTTGTTATAAAAAAATCCTAAAATAAACAAATATTTTTGATGCATTCACTAAAGTATCTTAATGGTATTTTTTTCAACTCTGACCAACTTATTTGTGTTTCAACGTTAGAAAAAAAGAGTTTTTTTCCCTTATATAGAAATCATAAGAGAAGATTGAATGCCCTAATTTCTTCTACAATAAACTAAAGCCCAACTTCACCTGATATCCTTAATATCCAATCATAGATAGAACATCTTTTTAAATATTTAATAATTTTATAATCAGTTATTTAAATTATACATCATAAATTTTAACAACAATTGAAGTCTAATGAATTCTCTTAAAACTTCTTTTAAATATAATTTTGATATTTAAAATTAAAATATATCTTTCTGTTTAACCGGCAACCGCTTTGTGAATAAGAAAAAGGTTATTGACATATAAATTGATCAAGTGGTTTATTCTTTTCATTAACAATAAAAAGGAATTTTCTATGCTAGAAAATATAAATGACTACTCATTGGAAGACTTGAAAAAAATTAAAAAACAGGTCGATCAGGCTATTAACACCTATAAAAGCCGTGCGATGGCAAACGCCCGTAAAGAATTAGAAAAAACGGCGAAATCATTGGGCTTTTCTTTGAGTGAAATTGTTGCAATCGCACCCGTAAAATCAAAAGTAGCCGCAAAATATGCCAATCCCGAAGATCCAAGCCAATCATGGACGGGCCGAGGTCGAAAGCCACGCTGGGTAGAGGCATTCATCCAAAAAGGAAACACCCTCAAAGACTTAGAGATATAGACACGGGTCAGCATTACGGCCGCCCGCAAGGTCATGGCACAAATCACGCAAAGGCTTGCGCACGTCTGTGAGGATTGGTTCATAAATGCCTATATGCACCGGAACCCGTCAACTTCAGCAACAATCAGATAGCACCATGCTGATATAAGACGCCCTTCTTACCGCAAGATAGCAGACCGCTAGAAGCGCATATAATCAGCCCAAGTTCTTTTCAAGAAACTTGGTGTATTTTCAAAATATGCGCTTCGATCTTCTTCGATCAAAGGCATAATGCTTGAGGTGGAAAAGATTTCGATGAAACTCTCCGTTTGTTTAGGCCGCGAACCATCTCTTGGTATTGCGTCCAGAAGCTTGAGAGCAAAGCCAAAAGAGGCTTCAGCGTCGCGTTTTAGCCGCAGCCCTGAAAACACTTCTAATGATATTTTTTTTGAAAGTCGTTTGCGCGCGCTTATCAATACCAAAGGGTGCAGAATATGCTCTGTCTCTTCAAACCTAATGGCTTTGCTTACGCTCATATCCCAAGAGCGGCTAAAACCAGCCTGTTCCAACGTTAAACCGGCGTTACGGCACAGCGTGCATCGGTTGGGCAATGCTGCGTAAAGATGCGCTGCCCAAAAGGCCTCTGCAGCTGGAATTAGCTGATAGGCGCTCAATTGAAACCCATCTGAAAAACTATCAATTCGGCCTAATTTGCTGACAGCCAGAATATTTTTTTCAACAAACATCCGCCCTGTCAGGGATGCCTGATCCAGACCAAGGCCTTTTTCCTGGAAATTTATCGCGAGTCGGGTGGATAAATAACGCTCGAGATCATTGGTTATTCCAAGTACAGCCCGCCGTGTTTCACCGCGCGCCGATAGGCCCCAAAAATACGTTTGTGGCAGCGGGTGTATTTCAAATGTATTTAAGCGCGATATATCGCTTAGATACGCCAAAGCATTGCCGTCTTGATACCTTTGCGCTGATTTATACGCCGCATAGGGAATTTCTATTTGGCTTAAACTCAAGCGTCGGTTGACATGCTGAACCCGAAAACTGCGCAAATTCGTCCGCTCAGATGTCAAACTGTCCAGAACTGCCGGAAGATCCTCTGCTTGGGCTAAATTCATCCGAGAAACCACTTGGCTGCGCAGGCTGTTTAAAGACCCCTCATCGCGCAGCAACTGTTCTAAAATTTTATACTTAGCAATGCGTTCGGGCTGCGCCCGCTCGGCCATGTGGATGGCAAAATCCTGACCACTTTCGTGATGAAATATATGGCTTTGCACCATACATGCATATATTGCGTTTCCAGCAACGGGCTGATCATGCCAAGTGAAAAAATATCCATTTTTCTGCGTCAGCACAATTGACGCAGCCGAGTTTGAAAGCGCCCTCTGCAGCGCTTTTATATCATCCCCGACCGGCGCCGTGACAATCTTTTTTAAGGTGGGTCGCCCCTCGCCAGAAAGCCCATAAACCTCGGTAAGCGCACCATATTGCCCAGAGGGGGTCAGCTCATTCGGGTCCTCAACGATCACCCGAATATCATTTGCCGAGATTTCAACCAACGATTTAGAAGGCGCGTTTATCCCTAGGGTGATAATGTCTCGTTCGGCCAAAGCGCCTTGAAGATCACAAGCAGACCAGCCGGGCGACGCAAGCGCAAACATCACCGTGATCAAAAAAACAACCGCCTTACACATTAGAAAAACGCTTTGCGATCCGGCGTTAATATTGACGTTTTTCCTCACCGAACCGCGTTGATCGCCAGTACGGATGTTGCGATATTGCTTAAAATATCGGACACCACGCGGCTAAGCCCCAATGGGCTCAATTTATCGACCTTCGGCGGCACGATCAGCACCGCACCCGGTGGAATAATCACATTTGCGCTATCAATCTCTCCAATTGGCTCGCTTTGCCCATTGGGCAATACCATATAAACGTTCTTACTATCGGCAATCTTGCTGGTTCCACCCGCTTCGGAAATATAATTTCGCGGCGTTTTATAAGGGGCATAGACTGCAGAAACCTCATTATAGACGCTGCCGATTACGCTTACGTGAGATGGGCGCTTGGGAATGAAAAGGGAATCCCCATCTTCTAAGAAAACTGGGTTTTCTCCACTTTTCAGAGCTGCATTCACAATTTGCCGCCCAGAGCCGCTTAAAGTGCGCAACTGATTGGCCAATCCAATAACGGCTGGGATCTGTTGGCTTTGCTCTGCGCTGGCATTTTGCGACAGGGAAAGAATGGATTGTTCGACTTGCCGCGCCGCTTAGATTTGCCCGCGTTTGCTCTTCTTTCAACGACTGCCGCGTAAGGACGGCCCCAAGCGGGTAAGCCACCTCGGTAAACCCGCCTGCGCGCTCAATGATGTCATGCAGCGTTTCATCTCGGCCGACAGTGTAGTTCCCTGGCCGTTGCACCTGCCCGTTCAGAGCCACAACACCAGACACGGCATTATTCACCAAGGCAGGAATCAGTATATCGTAATTTCCAGATAGTTTTATAGAAGCAGGACTGACAGCTGTTAAATCGATGCGTTTGGAACGCTGAAGATCGATCTCACCGTTTCTGCTCACAACATATGTTCGCAGAATAACATTTTTGAGATCCGCATTCGGCAGCGCCCCCCCCGCAACGCGCAGAAAAAGATCCAAACTTAAATCAGCGGCCACAGGGTACTGACCTGGTTGGCGTACGGCCCCAGAGATAAACCGCCCTGCCGCACGCAACGTCTCTGCAGCTTTGCTAAGATCTTCCGTTGTTTTCACCGGATTGTTTGGCAAAACAAACCGTCTTATGAATTCTTGCGTATAGAAATCTAACCTCATACTGGCTTGGGTGGAAAAGGTAGATTGTCGGCTTGCAAGAGCCCCCAAAGCAAACGATCGCGTTTCGAAAGAATATCCATCAGGCGCTTGTGTCGCCACTTCTGCATAAAGCGGGTAAATTTCGGCGGTCCGCGTTAGCTCTCGTGCCAGCCGAGTGTTAGAAAACCGGACATCCGACGGTAAAAATCCATATTGTTGCCCATTTACGAATATAACTGTTGGAGAAGAGGCGGAAATTCCGCGCGCCGCGACGGCGAGCTCACCGCCCATGTCTAATTGTGACTGCGTTTCAAAGGCAATCTGACTGTCTAACTCGGCCCCTTGCACCTGGCCTGCGCTGGCGTTTGATTGGTTTGCCAGCGACATCGACGTTGAAGACATAATAGCTTCTCGCGCGGTTTTGTTTTGGGTATCTGATGCGCTTTCGAGACCAGTTTGATCAACTGAAAAGTTTTTCAAGTTTGGCAAATTCACATCCCGCAAAAATGTGGTTGTGAAAAGCTGCAGGCGTGCGCCCCCACGCAGATCGTAGCCAGAAGCCTCGGTCAACGCCTCTGAGAGCAGAAAAGCCTTTGGTTTTTGCGCCACCGCTTTTGGATCAAAGAGTAGGCTAAAGTCATAGTCAATATCTTGGGGAACCGAAAGTTGGGTGCCAAAGATATCGGAAATTGCTTGCCCCCCGCTGGCCGCCACAAAGGCCACTCGCCTGCCGTCTAAAAACACCTCGGCCGGCTCTGCAGAGATAAGCAATTGGGAAATTCGGCCGCTCGGTTCTGTTAAAGATTGTCTCAGCAAGGTTTGATATTGGTTCAAATTCAAAACGATCAACGTTTCCCCTGGCTGGATCAAAAACCGATCGGGAAATCGCAATGCTTTGGTCAAATTAATTGTTCTATCGGCGCCGTTTTCGCTGCGGTTTCCCGCAATAAGCGCAAAATCCATATAGACATCTGACGTTAAAGCTGCGCCGTTCCGTAACAGTTCGGCAATCGGTATAGGGTTGACAACATTCAAAGAGAACGGTTTTTCAACCGCGCCGAAAACCTTTACATCCGATTGGCTTCGGGTCTGTACGAATTTGATTTGAAGCGCTTGACCTGCCTGAACCATTTGATCTTTTCCGAAAGCAATCGGTTCAGAAGCTGGAACCCCCTGATCGTTAAAGCGCAGCAAATCCATCTTTGTGCCCGGGGCCATCAGTCTAATATTTGCCAAGCGAAACAGCTCGTCTGTGGAAATCGCGGTTTGGCCAGCGGCCAATTCAAAAATTCCTGGGCGCCCAACAAATCCTGCAACCGCCACCGTGCCGCCTTGATCGCCAACATGCAAACGAGCATTGTTAACCACCAAAGGATCAACGGCAACGTCAAGCCCCAAAAGCGACTGATAAAGGTCAACAATTTGGCGGTCGCCGCTTTGAAACAGAGTGATATTTCGGGCCGAACCCTGCGGAAGAATATCCCCCACAAGCGGCAAAATTCTGCTCACAGGCGTGTAGGCCGGCACTGCAACCGTTCCGGGTTGCCCTATAGCTCCGGTAATTTGCACCGATACCAAACGCGCCGCTGAAAGGCTGACATACACGTTTGCAGACGCATCATCGACTTCCAACACTTGCTTAATGTCACTTTGTACATCCGCGATGGAACGCCCTGCGGCAATGACAGGCAGCATTCCGGGTATAGCGATTTTTCCCTCACCATCAACTACGGCCTCTTCATCTGTGCTGCTTAATCCGCGGATTGAAATGGCAAGAACATCGCCTGCAGCTAGGCGGTAGCCTGAGCCTAAAGAGTTGAAAAAGAGCAACTCATCAGCAGGATCATCCGCAATATTGTTTGACGTGGCGGATTTACCTGTTCCGAACACGTCCAAACTTTCACCAGTAAGGATTTTGTAATAGGTTTCGACCATCGACAGCGTTTGTGTCTTCGATTGCCCACCCAATAAACCATTCGACAGCGCTTGCCCTTCTTGGCGCCGTTGCTGGGCTTCTTCCGCCGTTAACCGTCGGTCCAGCAGTTTAACATTTTGCTCATTCGGGATTACGGGCTCTTTGGCCGTGCGCGCATCGTTTTCTGGGTTAATGTCAAAACCCTGCCCCGAAAACATATCCTCTAGGCTTTGCATATCGGTGCCAAATGGCAGGCCCTGCGATTGCTGTTGTAGCAACAGATCAAGCGGCGAGGTTTGCGCCACGCCGTTCGTCGCAAAGAGAACCATAAATATGAAGCTGCGAACCAAGGACATCATGACTGTGATACTTTCTTTTGATTGCCGCCAAAGGCTTTGCGCAACAAAACAACAGCAGCCCCCAAAAACAGTCCTAACACCAAACCCAAGGCCAAAACCAAGCTGCTTTTGGGCGATGTGGGCCGCAATGATTGATCCGGCCCCATCATAATTTCAACCACAAAGGGCCCTTCTCGCGTGGCCAGCATTAATTTTTGCTCCTCAGTGGCGATCAGTTTTGCCAATGCTTCGCGGTGTTCGCGCGAGCGCGCTTTCGAAATTTTCTGCTGATAGAACCGCAGCGCGTCTGACCCGGAAATCACGAAACGCTCTTTAAGAAACCCATCAGTTTCGCGAATGAGCGCCAGCATCAGATCGCTTGCCAATTTTGGCTTAGCACTTTCCATGCTCAATTTAAGCATGCCGCTGGTCTGATCTTCAGAGACGGATAGATCTTCGGCTAGTGTTTTGGCCAAGCGCGCCGCGTTGGGCGCGATATAGGCACTTTGCCCCTCACCGGTTAAAAGCGGCTTGAGCATGCGTTTGACATTTCCTAAAGTTGTAATGGGCTGTAAAAAGCTTTTACGGCTCTCATCCCATTCACCTGCGAAAAGCCGCTGTATTAAGTTTTCATCGGCAAAAAGACGTTAAGCGACTTCTTGAGACTTGAGCATCGCCTGAAACGTGATGAATTCAGTGGTGCCGCCGCTGGGCAGTTGAACCCCCGCCAGCGATGCAAGCCCGCCAAGCCCGCCCAAATTGCCGCCAGCCGAACTTTGCTCTTCGGTTGGGCGCAAGGTGACCGACACGGTATAGCTCCGCTCAGCCACATGCAAATATGCCGATGAGAATAAAAAAACGGCACATGTCACGATGAAAATAAGGAGTTTTCCATCCCAAAGTGCGGCGAATAATTCGCGCAGATCGATCTCATCATCTTGCAGCTCTTCGCTCATCTCAAAGTCACACCATTCAACTTTTTATCCACTTAATATGGCAGAAAAAGCATCTCCCCCTGAGGTCAACGCCTTCTCCGCAAATATATAATATAATATCAAGATCAAGCCACTGGGCACGCCGTTGAAACGGCTTTTTCCAAGCCTGATCAGGCCTTACTTTGACACAGACAGAGCATCCGCTTTCCAAACCCTTAAAACGCAATCTGCACTTTCAGCGCGGATCCCCGATCCGATGCCATTTCAAATCCTGCAATTGCCTCATGCAGCGGCACGTTTTGAGTGATCAAATCGGAGACGTTAATCAAGCCTTTTTGCATCAAAGACACTGCTGCCTTAAACTCAAAATGAAATCTAAAAGAGCCCTTCAAAGAAATTTCTTTGGCGGTCAACGCTTGCATTGGCACGTTCATATCACCGCCCAAGCCAAGCTGTATCAATTGCCCAGCGGGTCGTAAAACTGAGATGCCGCTCGCCAGCGCAGCAGCGGCCCCTGAACATTCAAAATGCACATCGATCTGGCCTTTATCACGGCCATAAGGGGCCAAAGCCTGTGGCTGTGTCAGGATATTATACGTTTGATCCGCCCCAGCGGCTTTCGCTTTCGCAAGCGTGTAATCCGAAAGGTCAGTGGCGATTATCTCTGCAGCGCCGGCGCGCCGTGCAGCCAAAATGGTCAGAGCACCAATCGGACCGCTGCCCGTGACCAACACGCGGGCCCCTAACAAATTGCCAGCTTGCTTCACCGCATGCAAAGCCACGGCCAGCGGCTCGGCCATCGCGGCTTCACCCGCCGTTAATC
>ERZ802822.1109-NODE-1109-length-17557-cov-18.346682_pt1 | contig 17557 bp, 12 predicted proteins | sample MGYA00345649_ERZ802822 | MGnify/ENA primary metagenome ERZ802822 (study PRJEB30503, sample SAMEA104212359) | marine metagenome | biome: Westerlies Biome; feature: [SRF] surface water layer (ENVO:00010504) within the epipelagic zone...; material: water...
GATTAACGGCGGGTGAAGCCGCGATGGCCGAGCCGCTGGCCGTGGCTTTGCATGCGGTGAAGCAAGCTGGCAATTTGATAGGGGCCCGCGTGTTGGTCACGGGCAGTGGTCCGATTGGAGCTCTGACCATTTTGGCTGCACGGCGCGCCGGCGCTGCAGAGATAATCGCCACTGATCTTTCGGATTACACGCTTGCGAAAGCGAGAGCCGCTGGGGCGGATCAAACGCATAACATCCTGACACAGCCACAGGCTTTGGCCCCTTACGGCCGTGATAAAGGCCAGGTCGATGTGCATTTTGAATGTTCGGGGGCAGCTGCTGCGCTGGCGAGCGGCATCTCAGTTTTACGACCGGCCGGGCAATTGATACAGCTTGGCTTGGGCGGTGATATGAACGTACCAATGCAAGCGTTGACCGCCAAAGAAATTTCTTTGAAGGGCTCTTTTAGGTTTCATTTTGAGTTTGAGTTGGCGGTATCTTTGATGCAAAAAGGCTTGATAAATGTTTCTGATTTGATCACCCAAAATGTGCCGTTGCATGATGCAATTGCAGGATTTGAAATGGCATCGGACCGGGGATCCGCGCTGAAAGTACAGATTGGGTTTTAATTGTTTGCGGCGCGGATGCGCTGCCTGCGCGTGAATGGGGCCTGATCCGGCCTGAAAAAGAAGCCGTTTCAGTGGCGTACTCAGTGCCTTGATCTTAATATTATGCTATCTATTTGCGGAGAAGGCGTTGACCTTGGGAGGGGATGCTTTTACTGCCATATTGAGTGGATAAAAGTTGAACGGTGTGTATTTGAGATGAGCGACGAGCTGCAAGATGATGAGATCGATCTGCGCGAATTATTCGCCGCGCTGTGGGATGGGAAGCTCCTCATTTTTATCGCGACATGCGCCGTATTTTTATTCTCCTCGGCATATTTGCACAGAGCCGAGCGTAGCTATACCGTGTCGGTCACTCTGCGCCCAACCGAGGAGCAAAGTTCAGCTGGCGGCAATTTGGGCGGGCTTGGCGGGCTTGCATCCTTGGCGGGGGTTCAATTGCCCAGCGGCGGCGCCACTGAATTCATCACATTTCAGGCGATGCTGAAGTCTCAAGAAGTTGCATCACGGCTTTTTGCCGATGAAACCTTGATACAGCGGCTTTTCGCAGGCGAATGGGATGAGAGCCGTAAAAGCTTTTTGCAGCCCATTCCCTCAACTTTGGGAAATGTCAAACGTCTGATCAAGCCGCTTTTAACCGGTGAGGGGCAAGCTGCCTATGTCGCGCCCAACGCCGCGCGCTTGGCTCAAACACTATCCAGCAATCTATCGGTTTCGGAAGATAAAAAAAATGGCATGCTTAAATTGAGCATGGAAAGTGCTAAGCCAGAATTGGCAAGTGATCTGATGCTGGCGCTTATACGTGAAACTGATGCATTTCTTAAAGAGCGTTTTGTGGTTTCAGGGTCAGAAGCGCTGCAGTTCTATCAACAGAAAATTTCTAAAGCGCGCTCGCGCGAACACCGCGAAGCATTGGCGAAACTGATTGCGAATGAAGAGCAAAAATTAATGCTGGCCACGCGGGAAGGGCCCTTTGTGGTTGAAATTATGATGGGCCCGGATCAATCCTTGCGGCCCACATCACCCAAAAGCAGCTTGGTCTTGGCGCTGGGTTTGGTGTTGGGGCTGTTTTTAGGGGCCGCTGTGGTTTTGCTGCGCAAAGCCTTTCGCGGTAATGAAAAGAAAGTATCACAATCATGATGTCATTGGTTCGCAGCTTCATAATTTTGGTTTTGCTTGCAACGAATGGCGCGGCGCAAACCTCGCCGCTTGAGCAGTTGTTACAACAGCAATCGCAGGGGCTGCCATTTGGCAGCGATATGCAAGGCATAGAGAACATGTTGTCCGGGCAGGGTTTTGACATTAATTCAGAAAACGCTGCGCGTACGGCCAAACAGCCGGTAATCCCGAATGAGCAAAATGTAATATTGCTGGACCGGCGGTTCATGGCGGAAGAAGCCCAACAACGCGCGCAAGAGGGGCAAGCGCTGTGGAATGATATATTGGCTGGGCAATTGAAGGCACAAGCGCTGTCGATGGTCGAAACCTATTACAAAGCTCTTACCGGTGAAAACTTGGACGTGTTCGGAACAGGCAAATCCGCGGCGTTAAACAATATTGCGAATGACCCTGCTGATGAATTGGTCTTTTTCAACTCTCTAGGTTCAGATTACCGCCTAGCTGCAGGCGATGTTCTTGCCATATCAATCCGCGGATTAAGGAGCACAGATGAAGAAGCCGTTGTTGATGGTGAAGGAAAAATCGCTATATCCGGGATGCTGCCCGTCATCGCGGCAGGGCGTTCTATCGCGGATGTGCAAAGTGACATCACGCAAATCTTGGAAGTCGATGATGCCTCTGCCAACGTGTATGTCAGCCTTGCAGCGGCGCGGTTGGTATCGGTGCAAGTTACCGGCGCTATAGGGCAACCCGGTACGGTTGCGGTGCCGGCCTACACACCTGTGAGTCGAATTTTGCCGCTTGTGGGGGATATTCTGCCGCAGGGCTCGGCCCGCAATATTACCCTGTTCCAAAACGGCGACCGCCAGATTGTTGATCTTTATCAGTCGCTTTTGGGGCTTGACGCCGGCGTTGACCCTTTGGTGGTGAACAATGCACGTTTGCATGTCGGCGATCAAGGCGGCACGGTGGCGGTTGCAGGATTTGTTGGGCGCCCAGCGATTTTTGAATTGGCCGCTGGCCAAACCGAAATTTCCAGCCAAGAGCTGTTTCGCTTGGCAAATATTAGGTTGATGGCCCCCGGCACAAAGCTGGATCTGCTGCGCTTTAACGATCAGGGGGTTCCGGTTTCTGAACCGATTGCTTTTGGAAAAGATCAAATGGTTCAGGCCGGTCAAGCGATTCAAATCCAATTCGTGCAGACCCGAAGCCAATCGGATGTAAAAGTTTTTGGAGCGGTTGAAAAACCGTTCTCGTTGAATGTGGTCAACCCTTTGCCGATTGCCGAGCTTTTGCGGAACGGCGCAGCTTTAACGTCTGATGTCTATATGGATTTTGCGCTTATTGCGGGAAACCGCAGCGAAAACGGCGCCGATAGAACAATCAATTTGACCAAAGCGCTGCAATTTCCCGATCGGTTTTTGATCCGGCGAGGGGAAACGCTTATCATTTTGACCTTAAACCAATATCAAACTTTGCTGAAACAATCTTTAACAGAACCGAGCGGCCGAATTTCCCAATTGCTCATCTCTGCAGAGCCGGCCGAGGTCTTTTTGGATGGTAAGCGGGTGGCCTTTGTGGCGGCCAACGAAGGTCAAGCAATTGCCGATATCTTTGGAACCCAACTTTCGGTTCCGCAAGATATCGATTATGACTTTAGCTTGCTCTTTGATCCAAAAGCCGTGGCGCAAAAACCCAAGGCTTTTCTGCTTTCAGAGGCGTTGACCGCGGCGTCTGACTACCATCTGCGCAGGGGCGTACGCTTGCAGCTTTTCACAACCACATTTTTGCGCGCTGTGAATTTGCCGAATTTGAGAAACTTTTCGGTTGATCAAACTGGTCGCGAAAGCGCATCAGATGAAAATAAAAAACCGCAAGAAAATATCGCCCTCTTGCAACAGGCAAACCAATCGAACAATAGCGCAAGCCAGGTTCAAGGGGCCGAATTAGACAAGCAGATTGCCTTTGAAACGCGGTCACGGCTAGATACAAAGGCTGAGCTTGCCGTGGCAGCCCGCGGTATTTCCGCCTCTGATCCAACCGTTATATTCGTAAATGGGCAACAATATGGGTTTTTGCCATCGGATGTTCGGTTCTCTAACACTCGGCTGGCGCGAGAGCTAACGAGGACTGGCGAAATTTATCCACTTTACGCTGAGGTTACGACAAAAGCGCCTGATGGATATTCTTTTGAAACGCGATCATTTCCTTTGGGGGATCTTACAAGCCGGGAATCCACCTTTTCAACCCAAGCCAGTATGAGGTTGGATTTCTATACGCAAGAATTCGTAAGGCGGTTTGTCTTGCCCAATGATCCGATAGAAACGACAAAAGATCTGAGCAAAGCCGTAGACACGTTGCGTGCAGCAGGCCGGTTTATCTCTGGGGCTGTACGCCAACCGGGTCAATACCCTGTGGCCGCTGATTTAAGTTTGGATCTTTTTCTGCGCGTTGCGGGGGGGGCGCTGCCCAACGCGGATCTTAAAAATGTTATTCTGCGAACATATGTGGTGAGCCGAAACGGTGAGATTGATCTTCAGCGGCCTAAACGCATTGATTTAACGGCTGTCAGTCCTGCTGCCATAAAGCTATCTGGGAACTACGATATACAGATCCCGACCTTGGTGAATAATGCCATGTCTGGTGTTGTGACTCTTAACGGGCAGGTGCAACGGCCAGGGACCTACACTGTCGGCCGAGATGAAACCCTGCATGACATCATTGAACGCGCAGGTGGATTTACAGAAGTGGCTTATCCGCTCGGGGCCGTTCTTACGCGCCGGTCGTTGAAAGAAGAGCAAACCCGCGCAAACCTAACTTTGGCGCGGCAAGTTGAACAATCTATTCTCTCTCTGTCGCAAAATGCCAGCGCAGAGCAAAACCAACAGATTCCAGCCGTTATTGGATTGGCCAATCAGTTGCGAACTTTAAGCGGCTCGGGGCGCCAAATTGTGAATGCAGCTCTGAAAAGCGGAGAAAACCCAGTTTTCTTAGAAAATGGGGATTCGCTCTTCATTCCCAAGCGCCCGTCTCACGTAAGCGTGATCGGCAGTGTCTATAATGAGGTTTCAGCGGTTTATGCCCCCTATAAAACGACGCGAGATTATATTTCGGAAGCCGGTGGTACCAGCAAGATTGCCGATAGTAAGAACGTTTATATGGTATTGCCCAATGGGCAAAGCGAGCCAATTGGAGAGATTGATAGCGCAAATGTGATTATTCCACCCGGCGCGGTGCTGATCGTGCCGCCGAGGGTCGATAAATTAAGCCCATTGGGGCTTAGCCGCGTGGTGTCCGATATTTTAAGCAATATCGCAACATCCTTGCTGGCGATCAACGCGGTTCGGTGAGAGAAAACGTCAATATTAACGCCGGATCGCAAAGCGTGTTTCTAATATGTAAGGCGGTTACTTTTTTGATCACGGCGATGTTTGCGCTTGCGTCGCCCGGCTGGTCTGGTTGTGATCTTCAGGGCGCTTTGGCAGAACGAGACATTATCACCCTAGGGATAAACGCGCCGTCTCAATCGTTGGTTGAAATCTCAGCAAATGATATTCGGGTGATCGTTGAGGACCCGTATGGGCTGAACCCCTCTGAGCAATATGGTTCGCTTATCGAGGTTTATGGGCTTTCTGGCGAGGGGCGCCCTATCTTAAAAAAGATTGTCACGGCGCCGGTCGGGGATGATATAAAAGCGTTGCAGAGTGCGCTTTCTAACTCGGCTGATTCCATTGTGCTGACGCAAAAAAATGGATATTTTTTCACTTGGCATGATCAGCCCGTTGCGGGAAATTCTATATATGCATGCATGTTGCAAAACCATATATTTCATCACGAAAGTGGTCAGGATTTTGCCATCCACGCAGCCGAGCGGACGCAGCCTGAACGCATTGCTAAGCATAAAATTTTGGAACAGTTGTTGCGCGATGAGGGGGCTTTAAACAGCCTGCGAAGTCAATTGGTTTCTCGAATGAATTTAGCCCAAACAGAGGATCTTCCCGCGGTGTTGGATAGTTTGACATCTGAGCGGACGAATTTGCGCAGTGTTCGGGTTCAACATGTCAACCGGCGCTTGAGTTTAAGCCAAATAGAAATCCCCTATGCGGCGTTTAAATCAGCGCAAAGGTATCAAGACGGCAATGCTTTGGCGTATCTGAGCGATATATCGCGCTTGAATACATTTGAAATACATCCGCTGCCAAAAACATATTTTTGGGGCCTATCAGCGCAGGGTGACTCCCGGCGGGCTGTAGTTGGAATAACCAACGATCTCGAGCGTTATTTATCCACCCGACTCGCGATAAATTTTCAGGAAAAAGGCCTTGGTCTGGATCAGGCATCCCTGACAGGGCGTATGTTTGTTGAAAAAAATATTCTGGCTGTCAGCAAATTAGGCCGAATTGATAGTTTTTCAGATGGGTCTCAATTGAGCGCCTATCAGCTAATGCCAGCTGCAGAGGCCTTTTGGGCGGCGCATCTTTACGCAGCATCGCCCAAACGATGCGCGCGGTGCCGTAACACTGGTGTAACTTTCGAACAGGCTGGTTTTAGCCGCAATTGGGATATGAGCGTAAGCAAGGCCATCAGGTTTGAAGAGACAGAACATATTCTGCACCCTTTTTTATTGATAAGCGCGCGCAAAAGACTTTCAAAAAAAGTATCATTGGAAGCGTTTTCTGAATTGCAGCTAAAACGCGACGCTGAAGCCTCATTTGGCTTTACGCTCAAGCTTCTTGACACAGCGCTAAAAGACCCCGCGCGGCCGAAACAAACGGAAAGCTTCATCGAAATCTTTTCGAATTCAGCCATTATGCCTTTAACCGAAGAAGATCGGAGCGCATATTTTGAAAATACGCCAAGTTTCCTGAAAAGAATTTGGGCTGATTATATGCGCTTCTAGCCGCCTGTTACCTTTCGGTAAGAAGGGCGCCTTATATCAAAATATTGCTATATTATTGCAGCTGAAGCTGATGGTTTTCGGCACATATAGCCATTTATAAAGGAAACCTCAAAGACATGCGGAAGCCTTTGCGTGATTTAGGCCATAGCCTTGCAGGCTGCCGTAATGCTTAGCCGTGGCTATATCTCTAAGTCTTTGAGCGTGTTTCCTTTTTGAATCAATGCCTCTACCCAGCGTGGTTTTAGGCCGCGGCCCGTCCATGTTTGGTTTGGATCTTCGGGATTGGCATATTTCGCCACTACTTTTGATTTTACGGGCGCGCTTGCCACAATTTCATTCAAAGAAAAGCCTAATGATTTAGCCTTTTCTTCTAATTCTTTGCGTGCGTTTGCGATCGCACGGCTTCTGTATGTCTTAATAGCCTGATCGACCTGTTTTTTGATTTTTTTCAAATCTTCCAATGAGTATTCATTTATATTTTCTAGCATAGAAAAGTCCTTTTTATTGCATATTTAAATACTTAATCATTTAATTTATTTATATGTCAATAACCTTTTTTTTATTTACAAGGCTGGTGCTAGATAAATGGAAAGGCATATTTTAATTTTAATATCAAAATTATATTAAGTAATAAAATTTAATAGTTTTAATTAGTTTCAAGTACTTTTTAATTTCATGATGTATCATCTCAATAAATGATTACTAATTTATTCAGAATTAAAAAATGTTCTATCTGTGATTGAATTTCGGGATATTAGGTGAAGTTGGGCTATAGTCTATTTTATATATATAGGGTTATTTAATATCTTTAAAGTTTTTTTATATTAGGTAACAAGGCTCAATGGTTTCTACAGTTGAAAGATTAACCATTTAGTCAGAATTTTAAAAAATACCATATAGATACTTTATGGAATAGTTCAAAAATATTTGTTTATTTTAGGATTTTTTTATAAATTCAGCATCATCGAGCATTATCTAAAAACTGTAACTGCGCCTTATGTTAAACCAAATATTTGGATAAGTCTTAAGTGGTATTTTTGAAGTTTCTACTAGTGGGCCTCTGCTTTTTTGCGTTTCCTCACGGCATTCAAGCAAAGGAAAAAACCAAACTGCTTGGATATGGCCTTTTGTTTACAAATGATTTCTTTGGGGATGGAAGGGATCGATGGCGCACGGGGTCGCTAGTGTCCAGCCGCGTTTTTGGTCGTTCAGAAATGACGCGGACATGGCGGCGCAGAGAGGCGCTTAATGAACTTAGATTGTTTAGCCAGATAATCGCTCCGTCAGATTTATCGCGTAATCCTGACAGGTCTGACGCCGGTGAAACGGCGGGCTTGATGGAAGATATAGACAGGGCTTATGTGGGCCATTTGTCGATTGGTCTGCACCGTCACTTTCAAGCGGGCGGCTTGGCCTATAATTTTGGGGTAGATGCATCATTGTTGGGCCCACAAACCGGCCTCATGGGGTTGCAGAAAACGGTTCATTCCGAGCTTGGACAGCCCTTTCCGTCAGATTTTGTAAGAAATACGCAAGTGTCCAATAAGTTTGTCCTTGGAAGTTTAACAGAGGTTGCGCATCCTAGCCCGCTGTCTCCTTCAACCAATATCCGTCCGTTTGCCGAAGTTCAAACAGGGGTCGAAGACCTAATCCGAATTGGAGTAGATGTAGGATTGTTTGGGGATTTGTCCGAAGCACTTTTGGCAAGAGCGCCCGTTTCGGGGCGGCATTATAGCATTATAGACAGGGCAGAAGAAGGGTTTTTACTCAGCGCAGGCGTGGATTTGACACGTGTTATCGGCTCACTGATTTCATCCGGCAATGCCTTGCGCGCTTCTAAATATCGCGCGCGCACACGGGTTGGCTTGAATTATGTGAAGGGCCGTTGGAGCAATTTAATTGGTTGAACTTATCTTAGCCCTGAATTTGCACAGCAACATACCTGCCAGTTGCTGAGATCTGTTTTCATTAAGGCGCGATTTTAGCTTGCCAGCGTGTCTTAGTTTGTCGGCTGGATCCAAGCCCGTAAAAGCGCCTGCGCCGGCGCACTGGCCCAATCGGCCTCTCCTCGTAGTCGCGCAACTTCTTTGCCCTCGGGTGAAATGAGCAGCGTCATGGGCAAACCCAGCACGGCCATGTTTTTGGCAAGTTTCTGTTTCGGATCTCGATACAAAGGCAAGTTTTTGATCTCAAGAGCGTCAAAAAACGCCTGCATGGCTTTTGGTGCGTTTCGGCCTGTTGCGATGGTAACGACTTTAAACCGCGCATCGCCCAGCTGCGTTTGTAAGGCTGACAGGCTTGGCATTTCTTTGCGGCAAGGGGCGCACCATGTTGCCCAAAAATTCAGTAAAACATATTGCCCGGCAAAATCTGACAAACGCCCCTCATCTGCGCCTTGCGTTAAAAAAGCGCGCTCTGAAATTTCTTTTGGCGTTTCGTGCAACACCAATTTCTTCATATCTCCTTGCTTTAACGCCTGTAGATGGTCCGTGCTATTTGCCGCCGCCAATGTGCTATTTGCACCCAGAATAAGAGCAGTATAAACAAAGAGTGAACGAATAAATGCCATGTGTCCTCCGAAAGGTAAATTGATGTCTAACACGTCCTCAAATCAGATGTGGGGAGGCCGCTTTGCAAGCGGTCCTGATGCGATTATGGAAGCAATTAATGCATCAATCGGATTTGACCAGCGCCTTGCCACCCAAGATATAGCCGGATCGCGCGCGCATGCGGCGATGTTGGCGGCACAATCCATTATAAGTGATAGCGATTTTGAAGCGATTGAGGAAGGTCTGATCACCATTTTGTCAGAGATCGAGAGCGGGAAATTTGTGTTTTCAAGCAAGCTGGAAGATATTCACATGAATATCGAAGCACGGTTGAAAGATCTGGTAGGGGCACCTGCCAGCCGGTTGCACACGGCGCGCTCGCGCAACGATCAAGTTGCAACTGATTTCAAACTTTGGGTGCGTGAGCAATTAGACGCCTGTGAGGTTGCATTAACGGCTTTGATTCACGCGCTTATCGCGCAAGCAGAACAGGGTGCGGATTGGGTAATGCCAGGGTTTACGCATCTGCAAACCGCGCAGCCAGTGACCTGGGGGCATCATATGATGGCCTATGTCGAAATGTTCGGGCGCGATTTAAGCCGCGTGCGCGATGCCCGCACGCGTATGTCTGAATGTCCCTTAGGGGCTGCTGCCTTGGCCGGAACGTCGTTTCCGATCGATCGCAACAGCACCGCCGCAGCGCTGGGCTTTGATCGCCCGGCCGCCAATTCGTTGGATGCGGTCAGCGATCGTGACTTTGCGTTGGAATTCCTGGGCTTGGCAAGTATCTGCGCGATGCATCTCAGCCGTTTCGCCGAAGAGCTTGTAATCTGGTCCTCCGCGCAATTTCGTTTTGTCAGCTTGTCGGATCGGTTCTCAACCGGATCGTCTATCATGCCGCAGAAGAAAAATCCCGATGCGGCTGAATTGATCCGCGCAAAAGTCGGGCGTATTTTTGGTGCCAATGTTGCCTTGATGATGGTGATGAAGGGCCTGCCTTTGGCCTATTCCAAAGATATGCAGGAAGACAAAGAGCAAGTGTTTGACGCGGCCGATAACCTAATGCTGGCCTTGGCCGCGATGCAGGGTATGGTGGCCGATATGCAGGCCAATAAAGCTGCCCTTTGCGCGGCCGCAGGGGCCGGGTTTTCAACCGCCACCGATCTGGCAGATTGGCTGGTGCGCAGTTTAAACATGCCGTTTCGCGATGCCCATCATGTCACGGGCAGTTTGGTGGCGCTGGCCGAGGTCGAAAAATGCGAGCTACAAGATTTAAGCCTAACGCAGATGCACTCTGTGGATCCCGCCATCACCAAAGAGGTTTATGATGTCTTGGGCGTAGAGAATTCGGTAGCCTCTCGCATCTCTTACGGCGGCACTGCGCCCGCGCAGGTGCGCGCGCAGATCCTGCGGTGGAAACAGGAGCTAAACGCATGAAATTGGTTTGGATCGCGCTTTCTGTGATGTATATGGTTGGATTGCCCGGATGCGGCGTTGATGGCCCGCCCATGCCTCCAAAAACGGAAGACGTAAAATAAATGCGGCAAATCTCTTGGGTGTTTTTGGGCTTGGCGGTTTGGGGTGCTGTGCATCCGATGTATTATTTCACCTCTTGGATGGCCCAAAATGAGGGCGGTCTTGGCGCTTTGATATCAGCTTTTTTCTCAACCCAGGCCAGCGCGGGCTTGGCGTGGGATTTGACCGTCGCTGCCATCGCTTTGGTGATTTGGATCGTGTTTGAGGCCTTTCAAAGGCGTAACTTTTCAGGGCTTATCAGCATTCCCCTTATCTTATGTATCGGGCTGGGATGCGGATTGCCGTTTTATTTTTTTATGCGGCTACGCATGCGAAAGGACATCGAATGACACAATTAAAATTTGCCGATAGTATTTCTCGGCTTGGAACAGAATCGGCCTTTGTGGTTCTGGCGCGCGCGCAAAAACTGGCGACAGAGGGACGGGATATTATCAACCTGGGAATTGGCCAGCCAGATTTTCGCACCCCGCAACATATTGTCGATGCGGGGATAAAAGCCTTGCAGGACGGCCATCATGGCTACACGCCGGCCAATGGCTTGCCACAATTGCGGGCGGCGGTGGCAGAGGATTTAGAGCAGCGTCACGGGGCTGCGGTTCATCCCGATAATGTGATTATTGTGCCCGGTGGAAAACCCACGATGTTTTTTGCGGTTTTGATGTTTGGTCAGGCAGGGGCTGAAATTATTTATCCTAACCCGGGCTTTCCCATCTATGAATCGGTTATTCGCTACAGTGGCGCCACGCCGGTTCCGATGGCTTTGTTGGAAGAAAACGGCTTTGCTTTTGATGCGGAAACGGTCTTGTCTCAAATTACCGATAAAACCCGTCTGATCATCATAAACAGCCCCGCCAACCCAACCGGTGGGGTCACCCCAAAGGCAGAGATTGATAAATTGGTTGCAGGGCTTGCCGCACATCCCCATGTCGCCATTCTCTCTGATGAGATCTATAGCCAAATGCTCTATGATGGCCGCGAGCATGTGAGTTTATTGACCTATCCGGAGATTCGGGACCGTCTGATCGTTTTGGACGGGTGGTCAAAAACCTATGCAATGACTGGCTGGCGCATGGGCTATGCGGTTTGGCCAGATGCGATGGTTGAGCCGGTGACGCGGTTGTGCATCAATGATCACTCATGCGTGAATGCCTCCGCGCAATTTGCAGGGCTCGCCGCGCTGACCGGACCCAAAGATCCGGTTTATGACATGGTTGCACAATTTGATGCGCGTCGAAAAATTATCGTTGAGGCGTTAAATGATTTGCCGGGGGTAAGCTGCGCGGATGCTGCCGGGGCATTTTACGCATTTCCCAATATCAGCGGCACCGGGTTAAACGCCAAGCAAACCCAAGATTTGTTTTTAGACAAAGCGGGCGTGGCCACGGTTGCCGGCACCAGCTTCGGCCAGTTTGGCGAAGGCTATGTACGGTTTTCCTATGCCAATAGCAGCGAAAATATTCTGCGCGCGATTGATCGCATTCGCCCGCTATTGTCTTAAAGCGCGGCGGAAACGCCAAGCAGCACAACGGTCATCATTGCGGCTGCCATCGCATAATTTATGCGCTTTTGCGTTGTCTCGGCGAGGTCGAGGCGATGCAATGCGCTGCCCGCATAAAGCCATATCAAATGGATTGGAAACCAGACCGCATTGCCGATAAGCAGTTTTAATAGGGTTTCCAGCAGCAGATTGTCGGGCAGAAACGCAAAACCCGAATAGAGCGCCGAGTTCACTGCATAGGCTTTTGGGTTGATAATTTGTAAGAGTATTCCGTCTTTTATCCCGGGGCGTCGGCGCGCATCGATAAAAGCCAGTTTTGAGCCAGCCAGCGCGATCCGACCCGCCAGATAGACCAAATAGGCCAGCGACGCCGCCATCAGCAGGCCCCGCACCACAGGAACGCTGAACACGATTGCCGCGAGACCGCTGATCACGGCCAAGCCCACCAAATTTGTGCCGATAAAAAGCCCCATCACATAGCGCATGCCGGGTTGAAACCCATAGGCAGCGCCCACGCCTGCCGTGGACAACACACCGGGTCCTGGCGTTATGATCAGTAAAAAAACGGCAAGTGCGAAGGTCAGCATTGATACGTCCCGTAACGGTTTCCACCTAGAAGACGCAGCCTACAGTGTTTGTCAAATAGAAGTTCCGGCCATTTTGCGAATTTATTTTTCTCGAGCAGACGCCGCCATAATCTAGAACAGGGCAAAGGCTTTTCATCCCGTGGTCGATAGGGTAATCGAGCTCTTAAAAATAGATAAAAGGCCTTTGGTTAACCATGGATCACTTTCAGTATAAGAACGGCATTCTTCATGGCGAAGGGGTTTCGCTGGCAGAGATAGCAGCGCAAGTTGGCACGCCATTTTACGCGTATTCAAGCGCCACTTTGACCCGTCATTTCCATGCGGTTGATGCGGCGCTGCAAGGCATGGATCACCTTGTCTGTTTTGCGATGAAGGCCGCATCCAACCAGGCCATTATCAAAACCTTGGCTGGATTGGGCGCTGGGATGGATGTGGTGTCGGGGGGGGAATATCGCCGCGCTATTGCCGCCGGCGTTGCTCCAGAGCGGATCGTATTTTCGGGGGTAGGGAAAACCCGCGAAGAGATGGCTTTCGCGCTGCGCGGCGGTTTGCGCCAATTCAATGTGGAAAGCGAAGCCGAGCTGGAAGCCCTCAATGAGGTGGCAGTGTCTTTAGAAACGGTTGCGCCAATCACCATGCGGGTGAATCCCGATGTAGATGCGAAAACCCATGCCAAAATTGCAACCGGCAAGGCTGAAAATAAATTTGGCATTCCGATTTCGCGCGCTTCTGAAGTCTATGCGCGCGCGGCCAGCTTACCTGGGCTCGAGGCAGTGGGCGTCGATGTGCATATCGGTAGCCAGTTGACGGAGTTGGCCCCTTTCGAATTGGCGTATCGCAAACTTGCAAGCGTGACCCAGCAATTGCGGGCCGAGGGGCATGATATTCGTCGGCTTGATCTGGGCGGTGGGCTTGGTATTGCCTATCAGGCCGATTCTGGGCCTTTGCCCAGTTTGCAGGAATATGGAGCAATGGTTCAGCGTGAATTGGGCCATTTAGGCTGTGAAATAGAAGTCGAGCCTGGGCGCTTGATCGCGGGCAATGCTGGGGTTTTGGTCAGTTCAGTGATCTATGTGAAATCCGGTGAAGACCGAGAATTTCTGATTTTAGACGCGGCGATGAATGATCTTATCCGCCCCGCGATGTATGAGGCGCATCATGATGTGGTGCCTGTGCAAGCGGCCAGCGCGGACCAGCCAACAGCCACTTATGATATCGTGGGCCCCGTGTGCGAATCTGGAGATACATTTGCCAAAGGCCGGGCTTTGCCGCGCCAAAGCGCGGGCGATCTTGTGGCATTTCGGTCGGCCGGCGCTTATGGGGCCGTCATGGCCAGTGAATATAATACCCGCCAATTGGTGCCCGAGGTGATGGTGCACGGCGATCAATTCGCGGTGATCCGAGCCCGTCCGACATTTGACGAAATGATTAATCGAGATATGATTCCCTCTTGGTTGTAGAAAAAACAGCCAAGAGTTGGAGGTTTAATCTGGTCTTTTCACGCGTTCAAAACTGGTTTTCAGCGCCGCAGCCGGCTGTCTTTAAAACGCTTATTGGGTTGATCTGTGAGCGCGGCTTAAACGCGTTTTGGCCGCTTTTTTCAGTTGGTCTGATTGGGTTTAGCTTGCCGATGTGGCAAGGGCCGGCGATTGGCCAAATTGATGTTCTTACGCTGGGGGTTGGTATTGCTGCCGCGGGGTCTTTTGTTGCGTTGCTTTGGGGGGTCAAAAGGTTTCGCATGCCGCGTTGGCAAGACGCCAAGCACCGCGTGGATCGCAGCCTGGCACCGCGCCCCTTGCAAGCGCTAAGCGATGTTGCGAGCATCCAAGATGAAGATCCGGTGACGCAAGCGCTCTGGCGGCGCCACCAATACCAAATGCAAGCGCTGGCCAACCAGGCCTTATCTGTTCCCCCTGATCTCACTCTGATGAAAGCCGATCCTTTTGGCTTACGCCTCTGCGCATTATTGGTGTTTTTGGTTAGCGTAAGCTTTGGATCATCGTCCAATTTTGCGGCGCGTTTTGCACCGCCGCTGCCTTCAAACCTAAAAACGGTTGAGGTTCAAAGCTGGGAGGGGTGGGTGACACCGCCACCCTATTCCGGTTTGCCCAGCCTTTATTTGCCAGATCTTTTCGGGCAAGCTGACTTAACGCTTTTGAGCGCCAGCCGGGTTGATTTGCGGTTTTATGGCCCGGAAGGCAGCTACCAAATAAATCAATCCGTTTCGCCCACCCCTTCGGCCACGTCTGCCGCGGAAGTCATGCAACACAGCTTCGCTGTTCGACAAGAGGGTGTATTGGAAATTTCGGGACCATCCAACGCGGTTTGGTCTGTTACGCTTCTTCCTGATAAGCCGCCCAATCTGCAATGGAGCGGAAGCTTTGAATCCGATTTTTTTGGGATCAGTCGGTTCAGTTACGCCGCGCAGGATGATTTTGGCATCACCGCAGTACGCGCGCTTATCGAAGTGGATTTGGACGCATTAGATCGGCGTTATGGTTTGGCGCTTGACCCAGATAGCGACGCGGCCTTGAGCTTTGATTTACCGATGCCGTTTGATGGGCGGTATCGAGATTTTTCGATGGATGTAACCGAAGATTTTTCGAAACATATGCTCTCAAACCTACCCGTAAGCGTTTCTTTGGAAGCCAAGGATGCTTTGGGTCAAAGCTTCGTGACCCCCGCGCGCGCCATGATGCTGCCCGGCCGCAGATTTTTTGATCCCTTGGCTGCGGCCTTGATTGAACAGCGGCGCGATTTGATGTGGCATCATGAAAACGCTGGGCGGGTCGCGCGTATGCTCAAGGCAATCTTGTTTGCACCAGGATCGCAAATCCGCAACGAGGGTGATTATCTACAGCTGCGTTTCATAAGTGGTGAGCTGACAAAAGCGCTTTCGCAAGGCGCGCTGGAACAAGCGCGCGTTGACGTTGCGGAATTGCTATGGGCCTTGGCGATTGATCTTGAAGACGGGAATGTTGATGATGCGCTAGAGCGCATGCAGCAAGCGGAAGAGCGATTGTCGCAAGCGATGAAAAACGGGGCATCTGAGGCAGAAATTGCCGAATTGATGCAAGAATTACGCGAGGCAAATGAAAACTACCTGCGCCAGTTGATGCAACAGGCCGAACGACAAAAAACCGCTCCTGAAAACGGCCCGCGTTCAACCAAACCGCAAAATAGCGTGGATTTAACGCAAAATGATCTTCAGGCCATGATGGATCGTATCGAGAAATTGATGCGTGAGGGGCGTATGGCCGAGGCGCAGCAAGCGCTTCAAGAGTTGCAGCAGATGATGCAAAATATGCAGATTGCAGAAGGCTCTTCGGGTGAAGGCGCTCCGCGCGAACAAGCGTTGCAAGGCTTAGAAGAGACGCTGCGGGGTCAACAAAACCTATCCGATGAGGCGTTTCGCAATCTTCAGCAAGCACCCAGCCAATCGCCCGGTGAAGGTTTGGGCCAACAAAGCCCGGGTGAAACAGGCCCGTCTGAGGATGCAACGCCGCCCTCTGCGCAAGACCTGGCGGATCGCCAGCGGCGCCTGCGAGAGGCTCTGGGCAGGCAACGCCAAAATCTGCCGCTTGATCCAATTGGTGAAGGTAGCGAAGGGCCCACAGCGCAGGCTTTGGATGAGGCAGAAGAGGCGATGCGCCGAGCTGAACGGGCTTTAGGCGAGAATAATTTACCAGAAGCTTTGGATCAACAGGCGGATGCTTTGGACGCGCTGCGGGATGGTATTCAGCATTTGGACGAGGCATTTTCCGAAGCTCAGCGTTTAAACGAGGCTGATCAGGGCAGCGCAGCTCAAGGGCGCGGGCGCGGCGAGGCAATCGATCCGCTGGGGCGTCAGCAGGGCCGGCATGCGGGAGATGATGCGATGTCAGAGGCGCAGGAAAGGCAGGCTATGGAGCGCCAAGCGCAACAGCTGCTTGAGGAGATCCGACGCCGTATGGGTGAGCGCGATCGCTCAAAATCCGAACGCGACTATTTAGAACGCTTGCTCGAAAAATTTTAGGTCCAAGGGGTCAAAATACCTGCTTAACCTGCGCAAGAACCCACAGAACGCTTTGGTCAATCAATGGGTCTACACGCTGGCGCTGGGCATCCACCCATAAAGTATAAAGATCGGCATAGGGTGTCAGGCTTGGGGCTGCGCTGCTGAGCGTTTCCGCGTAAAGGTAAAAGAGCAAAGCGGCCATCACCGCAGCAACCCCGATTATAAAGCCCAGCCTGTCCGAACTATAAGATGGCGCATCCGCATTTTGGGCAGTGTTGGGTTTGGGCGCAGGCGCGGTTTCCTCAGCTTCAAATTGATCTGGCTGGCTGGCCGCCGCGGGGGGTGGCGCTGAGGGAAAGGCGTTTATTGGCGCCGCCGGAGCGGCCTGCAAGCTGCTTTGCGCCGTTTCGAGAGCCGCTGGGGTATCGGTCTCAAGCGGGGCTTGATCTTCTGCGAATACAGAGTCCGCGCGCACTCTTGCCTCTCGATCCGCCTCCTGCCGCAACACTTCTGCAACAGCCGGCGCGATCGGGGGGCGTTGAATCGCGGTTGGATTGTTGAAGATAGGGCTCTGTGCGTCGCGGTTGCCTGGTTCAGTCGATTGGGATTCGCTGCTATGCTCGATCGCGCCTTTTATATAGGAAAAGTCTTGCAGGCGCTGATCACCGCGGATATTTTCAATTGGAAAGGTGGCTTGCGGGTGCGGTTGGAACCAGGTTTCACCACAGGCCGAACATTGCACCTCGCATCCCGTCTCTGGAATAGC
>ERZ802822.1111-NODE-1111-length-17531-cov-8.263493_pt1 | contig 17531 bp, 19 predicted proteins | sample MGYA00345649_ERZ802822 | MGnify/ENA primary metagenome ERZ802822 (study PRJEB30503, sample SAMEA104212359) | marine metagenome | biome: Westerlies Biome; feature: [SRF] surface water layer (ENVO:00010504) within the epipelagic zone...; material: water...
CCTATAGAGCGTGTGATAGTTGTTAGCTTGGCTAACATATAATCTGCCAGAATTGCTATATAAACTCCACCAGATGCAGCATAATCTCCCATAGATACAATTACATCGATATCTTTTTTCTTAGCAGCAAGGAGCTCATCTCGCATCATTTCACTTCCAATAATGGAACCTCCTGGACTATTGACTCTAAGTACAATCGCTTTTGTCTTTTCATCCTCATGAGCGGATCTAATCTGTTTTACAATTCCATTTGCACCAGCAACACCTTGAGAAATTTCTCCTTCCATAATCGCGCCTTCAGCTGTAATTATGGCTATCTCATTTTTACTTTCAGAGAGACTGTCTTCCATTTGATTGACATACTCTTTGTAAGACATAGTTTTATACGTATCCGTTTTAGCTTCCTCATCGAGGCCAAATTCTTCAATCATGTATTGACGAAATTCTGGAAATGATTTTGAGCCATCAATAATATTATTTGCTTCAGCATAGGCGATATTTCTCATTGCAGCCTCGCCAAAAAACCCAACATAGCCATCTGCAAAAGATTGAATATCCTCTGCTGTAATGCCTCTACCTTCAGCCATTAAAGATTTCATTTCAGACCAGATTGGTTTAAGCAAAGCTTCTCTTTGCAGCCTGTCATTTTCTGACATATCGGTTCTTGTATTTCCTTCAACAGCAGATTTAAAGTCGCCTTGAGAATAATTATGGAAATTAATTTTTAGATTCTCGTAAAGTTCTTTTTGGTAAGCTCGCATTCCACCAATACCGCTAATGCTGATACTGCCAACAGGATGAATCCATATTTCAGACGCTTGAGATGCCATCAAGTAGGAGGTGGTAGATAATCGATCATTAAATGCAATCACTCTTTTGCCAGACTCACGAAGAGCCTTAAGTTCTTTTGCAATATTTATTGCTGTGGTCGGCCCAGCAAAGCCTGTTGATGAAAAATCTATAAATACAGCGGGAATCTTGTCATCCTTGCCAACGGCTCTAATTAGATCTATGAGATCTCTTGTTTGAATTTGCTCACTTGCAGAGCCTGAATCAAAATTAAAAAGGAAATCTGAGCTAAAAACTTCCTGATCAACCACCGTACCTTGTGGATCAATAAAAAGTACTCTGCCGCTTGGATCTTTCACTTTTGGACCGGAGGAGGTAAGCGCTCCAACGATCAAGATTGTAAAAAAGATTAAAACAAATGCCGTACCAAGGTTCAGCATCACGGTTCTAGCTTTTTCTAAAAAACGACCAAGCCAAGAAAAAATAGATTTAATTGCATTCATGCATATTCTCCAAAATTAAATTAAAAACAAACCAAAAATATACGAAAACCAAGAAATGATGATTAATAAGATAAAAGTTAATGTTGCTATCAGAAATGAAAAGAAAAATGTAAGGAGTGTTATTGCAAGGACAAATAAAGCAAGCATCCAGCTGAACATCATTGCAAAGAATCCGGAAATGATTGCTCCACCATGAAGAAACAGCAGCACACCAAAAATGATTATTCCTGTCAGTACTATCATATGCTTTCCTCAAAGATAAAAATTGACTCTAGATCAGTCTTAAAAAACCTAGTTATTTTAATGACTAGTTTCAGGGATGGATCAAATTTTCCTGTTTCAATTGAATTTATTGTTTGTCTGCTTACACCTAAAATAGCGGCAAGCTCATCTTGGCTGATACTTTTTTCTTGCCTATAGCTCTTAAGATTATTTTTCAACTTTCTGCAATATATTTACGATAAAAAGAATAACCGCCAATTACAGTTCCTATAGCAAAAGCAAGGAAGTATTCATAGAAAGTTGGATAAAAATTAAAGTATGGCGAAAGGGCGGTTAAGCTTAATCCAAAAGTAAGAAATCCAAAAGCCCCACCAACAAAGCAAGCACTTTGGTAGCTATTAAATAAATCATCCTGGGTGATGGTAAATTTGTAGTGGAAAAAAGCACCAATAAAAAATAATAAAATCATTACAATTCTGAGTATTAGCAGCCATGGCTCTGGCATGGAGTTTATAGCATCATCTCCAAGAAAGCCTACTTCTGCGAGATGAACGCCAAGCAACACAGCGCCAAGCATAAAACAAGTTAAAGCAGAAATATAATTTTTTTTATCGGTTGGATTGAGCGAGGATACTTCTATCCACATACCTTTGTGCGTAATTTTTGCCATAAAAATAATCTTATTGTAAAGTTTACTTGTCTGTCAAGTTTACTTTACATTTAATTGTTCGCGAGCTGCATACACAGCCACAAAAAACAGAGCAACTATTTCAATCAATTCCAACCAACTAAGAAAGCTTGGATTTGGTAGACCAAATACAGTAAGGCATGTGGTCATGAAATATATAAGAATGATGAATCCAAAAATTTGATAAAGTTTCGCTGTTGGATATTTGAACGCACGATAGGCAAAAAATATTAGAGGCAAAGACCAAATAAATATTCCTATCCAAGGAGTTCCAATTATTAAGCCGTTTAGCAGGTGTGTTGCTAGAAGAGCAATCATAAGTACCAGAAAATTTTTTCTAAGATTCATTAGAATTAAATTTAAGAATTAAATCTGCCATTCGAGCACCAGTTGCAGTCGCAATTTTTCTCTCATCAGAGGTTATATCCCCAGATTGATTATTATTGGCAACATGCGATGGACCATAAGGTGTTCCGCCACCTTTTGTAGTATTTAGTTCTGTTATTGAATATGGTGAGCCAACAATGATGATTCCTTGGTGCAACATGTAGGTCATTAAATTGAACAACGTTGTTTCTTGACCGCCATGCTGGGATCCAGTAGAGGTAAAGACGCAGCCCAATTTATCTTCAAGCTCATTGTTGGACCAAATATCACCAGTTGAATCTAAGAAATATTTTAAAGGCGCTGCCATGGATCCAAATCTAGTGGGTGAACCAAGCGCTAATCCAGAACAGTCTACTAGATCATCTTTTGTGCAGTAGATTTCACCCTCATCTGGCATGCTGGGTTCAGTTGCTTCGGCCACTGAAGAAACTTTTGGCACCGTTCTAATTCTAACTTCAATCCCTTTTTTTTCAGCGCCATCAGCCATCGCATGAGCTAATTTTTTGACAGACCCAGTTGCCGAATAAAATAAGATAAGAAGATATTTTTGATGCATAATAGTTTCCTTTTGCAATACTATAAAACATGAAATTTAAATTACCATTAACTTTGTTTTGTCTTTTTCTAGTTTCTTGTGAAAAAGGCGATGTAGAAATATTTGATTCAAGACCTATTTTTTCCTCTAACTTAAGTGGCAAATGGGTGTTGATAAATTATTGGGCAGATTGGTGTCCTCCCTGCATAAAAGAAATTCCTGAAATTGTGGCTTTTTCAAAAAAATATCCAGAGGTAGAAGTTTTTGCATTTAATTTTGATCGACTTGAAGCTGAAGATTTGAGGCCACAGATTAAAAAGTTTGGTATCACCTATCCATCAATTATTACTCATCCAAGATCATTGTGGGGCATACAAACTCCTAAAACACTTCCAGCTACTTATTTTATTTCTCCTGATGGCGAAATAGTTTTTACCAGCCTAAAACCCCAAGATGAGGCTAGTTTGTCTTTAATCTACAAAGACTTACAAAATGGAGTTTAAATAGTTTGCTTGAATTAAAGACTCTGGATTAATTTTATTGCCATCAAAGTAGACTGTCCAATGAAGATGAGGTCCTGTAACCCGACCGGTTGAACCCACCAAACCAATTTCACTAGATTGCTCTATCAAATCGCCCAACTTGACCTTTATTTCACTCATGTGCGCATAAGAAGAAAACAATCCATACCCATGATCAAGGATTAATGTCAGACCGGTGTAAAAATAATCACCTACGAGCACTACCTTGCCTTTAAGTGGCGATACAATTGGCGTACCAACACTGCCCCTGAAATCAAGGGCTAGGTGGGCAGATCTTGGGAGACCATTAATAAATCTTTGTTTTCCAAATGGTGATGTGATAATTCCAGGCACCGGAGGAATAAAATAGAAAGAAGGAGTGATTTCTGTGGTTGTTTCCCTTAAAGCTTTTTTAATCGCTAAACTTTCTTTATTGGCTCTTGCCTGATCTGCAGCACTCAAGGTTACTTTGCTTTGATCAGTGATAGTAATTCTTGATTCTCCAAAGTCCACCCAATTTACTTTTACATTTACATGATGCCTAGAAATCATTTGGTCTTGTTTTACAAAAGGCAAACTTACAAGTTGTTTCCTGCCACTTGAAGTCTGAAAAGTAAGAGCATTTGTCTGCACCTCATTGGCTGCTGGAATTGATATGATCTCTCCGCTTTGACCCTCAAAAAGATCATTTGCAAACGCATGCATACTTGCAAGGGCACAGATAGTTAGTAAATTTAAAATATTAATTTTTTTTTGAAACATTTGAACTAAAGCCCCCATCTGCAAGACGAGTTGTAACAGCATCACCAACCTTGAGCTCTTTTGAAGATTTTAAAGCTTGCCCACTCTCGTTCATCACTATCGCATAACCTCTATCAAGCACAGCCAAAGGACTTATTGCCTTCAAATTTGATGAGATACTCTCAAGCATTAATTTTTTCTTATCAACTAAATTTTTTATATTAGAGTTGAGTGATTTCAGATTTGAGTTAAGTCGATCCTCATGTTTTCCAAATCTTTGCAATGCACTCGATTGATAAATTTGAGTAGTAGCGAGTTGAAAATTTTGTTTTGCACTATTCAAAATGCTTTGCATAATGTTAGCAAGACGTATCTCAAAATTATCAAGAGATTGAGACTGTTCTTTTAGCATTGTTATTGGGCTTTTTAATTTTTGAGATGCAAATAGGATTGTTTGAGATTTTTCTGAAAGTCTTGAGTGAATTAGATAGCTCAGGTTTGCGTTCCATTCTTCAAGCTTATCTCTGAGTTGAAAATAATATTCTGTAACCAGTTCAGCAGCTGCAGTGGGAGTAGGAGCTCTTAGATCGGCTACAAAATCTGCAATAGTAAAATCAATCTCATGGCCGATACCAGAAATTATAGGCAAAGGATAATCAAATATTTCTCTTGCAAGACTCTCATTATTAAAAGCCCACAAGTCTTCAATTGAGCCTCCACCTCGGCACATTAAAATTACATCAAAGGCATTCTCAGGATTTAGGTTGTTGAAACTTAAAGTGCTTTGCAGGGCTTTAATCAATGCTCTGGGAGCAGTATCGCCTTGAACCATTGCAGGAATTAAAGATACTTGACTCACAGGGGCACGCCTTTGGATGGTTGTTAAGATATCTTGAAATGCTGCTGTAGATTCAGAAGTAATTACCCCAATGTGTTTAGGTTGCTGAGGAATTTGTTTTTTTATTTCTTGAGCGAAAAGCCCCTCTGCATCTAATTTTTTCTTTAGTTCTTCAAATTGATGCATTAAATTTCCAGCACCTGCTGGCTGCATTGAGCTAACGATTAATTGATAGTCTCCCCGAGGGGCATAGAGACTTACTTGCCCCTTTAAAATGCATTGATCACCATTTTGAGGCTCAAAATTCAATCTTAAGTTTTGATTTCTAAACATTGCACAACGAATGGCGCCATCTTCATCCTTCAGGGTAAAGTAGATATGTCCCGAGGATGGGCGTGCAATATTAGAAATTTCACCTAAAACCGATACACCCCTAAATTGATTTTCTAAGAGTTTTTTAGCCTGTTGATTAAGTTGTCCAACAGAGATAATTTCATCATGTTGCTCTACAATGTCTTGACTCATAAAAGAAGTATATATCGATGTCATCACAATTAAAGTCAGCAAAGAATTTTTTTATTCTTTGTCTTGGAGCTGGATTAATTGGCCTCGCTCCACTCTTTGTTAGATGGAGTGAATTATCTCCATCATGGATTTTATTTTACAGAATGTTTCTAGCACTGCCTTTTTTAGCCTTTCTCAATATTTACTTTAATCGCTCTGATGCCTTTAAATTAAAAAGTAAAAAGAACTTTTTGTTGGTGGCAGTTGCCTCATTTGCATTTGCTGCAGATATGAGTGCTTGGCACTGGAGCATAGAATTCACTTCAGTTGCCAATGCAACAATTTTTGTAAACACTGCATCTGTATATTTAGTTTTGTTTGGTGTTTTTGTATTTAAAGAAGCAATTTCCAAAAATTTTATTTTATCCTTTGTTCTTACTTATGTTGGGGTAATAGGCTTAGTTTACTTTGCAAACTCAAAATCTAATGGAGCATTGATAGGGGATGGATTGGCATTAATTGCAGCATTTTTATATGCAACTTACTTATTAATCGTATCTCGCTTGGGCAAAGAAAGCGCTATTAACATAATTTTTTATACGACACTGTTTACTAGTTTTTTTGGATTAATTTTTGCTTTACTTGAGTCCAGTATATTTTTACCCAGTTCATCATCTCAGTTTTACAATTTATTAGCCCTGGCAATTTTGTGCCAAGCAGGAGGCCAATTTTTTATTACATTCAGTTTGCCAAAAGTTAAAGCTTCTTTGGGTTCTATCGGTTTACTAATGCAACCAATCATTGCAACAATCTTTGGAGCAATAGTATTTTATGAGTATCTAAATTTTATACAATTATGTTTTGTCATAATTGCTCTTGCTGGTATATATTTTGCTAGATTAGAGATAAAACCAACTAAGGAGATTTAATATGAAGGCTAAAACAAAAGCTCAAGAGCTAGGATTTCTATCAAGAGATTATGCTGTGGCCAAAGACAAAAAAAACTGGTTAGCTTTGTTTGCTGACGATGCAATTGTTCAAGATCCAATTGGTGTAAGCCCGCTTGATCCAGAAGGCGAGGGCCACAAGGGCATTGATGCAATTGAAAAATTTTATGACACAGTTATAGCAAATGGAAATATAGAATTTAACATTTTAGAGTCTATTCCATGCGCAAATGAGTGCGCTAATTATGCACAAATTGTTAACGTCGTCGGCGATGTTAAAATTGAGACAAAAATGATTGTAATTTATTGCATTAATTCAAGTAATAAAATTCAATCACTGCGTGCATTCTGGGATTATCAAAATATGGAAAATCAACTTAACGAAATCCTTTCTTAAAAAATTAAACTTTAGAAAGAAAATTTTTATCGATTAAAATAAATTAAAGTTGGCTCTGTTTAAAATGCCCTATATAATCCTTTTCTTTAAAGTAAAGAAGGCAGAATTCTTTTAGTTTTGGGTGATTAGCTCAGTTGGGAGAGCATCTCGTTTACACCGAGAGGGTCGGCAGTTCGAGCCTGTCATCACCCACCAAACAAGCAAAAAAAAGCCCGGAAATTTCCGGGCTTTTTTATTTAGAATAAAAAAATTATTCTGAGTCGCTAACTGCAGCAGCCCAAATAGCTAAACCAAAAGCGATTTTATTAATAAAATCAGCAAGGTTATAGATAAGGTTTGCACCAGCCATATCAGCATTAGTACCCATTCCGAGGAAATATCCAATAGGATAGATCGCCCAACCAACGGTTACAATTAATCTGATAGTACTAAAAGCTTGTTGCGCAGCAGCATTACCGCTAGATGCATTAAGCTTACCAGCTTCACCAGTGAAGACTTCATAGATGATGTACAACCAACCAGCCATTCCGATTACAAAGCAAATCATTGCATTTGAACCAGTTTCACCCATAAATCCTGCAATAAGCATGACTAGTGATGCGGCTAAAAGTCTCCAAAAAAGACCAGATGAAACGTTGGTACAGACTCTTAAAATCAAATAAAATTCTATGATTTGTAGAGGTACAGTAATCAACCAGTCAATATATCTGTAAACAGTAGGCGATGTGCCAGTGTCGACCCAAACACCTCTCATGTAGAGATAGTGCCAAAATGCGACACCAGTAACCAAACCAGCTACTGATAAAGATGTTTTCCATTTACCTTTGACATTGTCTCTTTCCGCAAAGAAGAAAACAGTAGCTGCAAGCATAGCCGCAGTTACAAGCCAAAAGGAAATCCCTGTCAAATCATTGGTCTGAAGATCACCTGCTGAAGCAGCAAATGAAGGCATGCTTATCAGCCCAATGAGAGCTAAGAAATATTTCATTAGAACTCCTTTATATTTAAATATAACTTCCCCCCATGGAAAGCTTCCCTAAGCATATCAAAATTTGCAGATTTGGGTAATATATTTACATATTATTACTTCACTTAATTTGACAAAATTATCCCTAAGCGTTAGTAGAAAAAAAGTTGCAGAAAAATTTAAAAAAGCTATTATGCAAAAGCGTACGCGGTCCGGTAGTTCAATCTGGTTAGAACGCCGCCCTGTCACGGCGGAGGTTGCGAGTTCGAGTCTCGTCCGGATCGCCATGAGTTAAAAATTATGAGCAGCCAAACAATACTTTTACTTCTCAATCTATTGATTGTTGGCGTCATCTTTAGCCACCTTCTACTAACTACGCCTGTTATCTTTAGAACTTTGGATGAAGAGGCAGCTTCTAGATTTTTACGAACAATTTTCCCACGATATTATTTGTTGATTTTATTGATATCTTTGCCTTGCTTATTGCTTTTATACTTTCAAGAATCCTCTTTGAATTGGTGGCTTGGAGTAAATATTTCATTTCACGCTTTGATTGGGTTGCTTGGAATTCCTTTAACCAATGCCGCAAGAGATAGAGGTTGGGATAAAACATTCTCCTTTCTCCATGGAGTAAGTGTCTACTGCACCATTGTAATTTTTGCTTTATGTCTTATCCAGTTCTTTACCATCATTGCCTAGCTCGTTGTCTTGCATAAAAAACTAAATCTACAATCAAAAGAATGTAAATTTTGCAAACGCTCGTTTGCCTGGAGAAAAAAATGGAAAAGGGCATGGGACGAGGTTCAGTTTTGCAGCGACAAATGTAAGTCTGAATCTAAAAAAACAATCAAGGCTTGAACTTGCAACATTCAACACTATATTGATTCTTAAGGGGGCTTATAACTATGGCTAGACCAAAAACAAAATCTTTTCAAACCGAAACCAAACAACTTTTACAGCTTATGATTCATTCCTTGTATTCAAACAAGGAAATATTTCTTAGAGAATTAGTTTCTAATTCATCCGATGCATTAGATAAGCTAAGATTTAGTGCTATTGAGGACTCAAAATTAATGGGTGCTGATACCGATCTTAAAATTAACATTACCCTCAATTCTAAAAACAACACAATTAACATTTCAGACAATGGAATTGGAATGAATGAGGAAGAAATTATTGAAAACATTGGAACCATTGCAAAGTCTGGTACCGCTCAATTTTTATCAGAGATGACTGGGGATAAGTCAAAAGATTCAAATTTAATTGGTCAATTTGGAGTTGGTTTCTACTCTGTCTTTATGGTCGCCGATAAGGTATCGGTCCACTCAAGGTCTGCGCTTGGTGAATCAGAAGATGCCGTGATGTGGGAAAGCACTGGAGAAGACACTTATCAGTTATCTAAAATACCAAAAGGAGAGAGAGGCACTAATATCACCATATATCTAAATGAGGAAAACAAAGAATTCTCTGAATTAATGCGTGTTAAATTTTTACTGCAAAAGTACTCTCAATACATTAACTTCCCCCTGATATTAAATCCAGAAGAGGGAGATTCAGAAACCATAAATGACTCTGAAGCAATATGGCTTAAGTCTAAGAGATCTGTTAAAGCCGATGAATATAAGGATTTTTATAAGTTCATTTCATATGACACAAATGATCCATTGACATGGATGCACAACAAAGTTGAAGGAAAACAAGAATACTCCAGTCTTCTTTTTATACCTGAAAAATCTCCCTATGATCTTTGGAATAGGGATACTCCAAGAGGAATCAAACTCTTTATACAAAGAGTTTTTATCATGGATGACGCAGCTCATTTTCTCCCTTTGTATCTTCGTTTTGTAAAAGGCGTAGTTGATTCCAGCGATTTACCTTTAAATGTTTCAAGAGAGTTACTTCAAGATCATCCTTTGGTTGATACTATCAAAAAAGGATTAAGTAAAAGAGTGCTTGATGCCTTGAAGAAAATGCAAAAAGACAAACCCGAAGAGTATCAGAAATTTTGGAAAGAATTTGGACTGGTAATTAAAGAAGGGCCTGCTGAAGATTACGAAAATTCTGAATCAATTGCTGAATTATTTTTATTTGCCAGCTCTGCCTCAAAGGACAACACCTCGGATACTACCTTTGATCAATACATAGAGCGAATGGCCGATGGGGAAGAAAAAATTTATTATTCAATTGCAGATACCTATGAAGCAGCTGCAAACTCTCCGCACATAGAACACCTCAAGGCAAATGAAACTGAGGTATTGCTTTTAACTGACAGAATAGACGAATGGCTTATGTCAACACTAATGCAATTTAAGGGCAAAGCCTTGATAAATGTTGCAAAGGAAGAGTTTGAAGAGAGCGCTAAAAAACCAAGAGTTACAAAAGAAAAACAAGAGATTATTGACAAAATGAAGAAGTCTTTAGACGCAAGAGTTACAGATGTGATTGCAAGCAATCGTTTGGTTGACTCTGCGGTATGTTTGGTTCTTTCGAAAAATGAACCTGGCGCTCAGTTAAAAAGAATATTAGAAGCTTCTGGGCAAACTTTTGAGGACTCTAAGCCTGTATTTGAGGTAAATTTAAAACATAAACTTATTAAAAAATTAGGCTCAATGTCCGGCAAAGAATTTTCTAATTTTTCTGAATTTTTATTTGACTACGCTGTAATTGCTGAAGGTGGGGTACCTAAGGATCCCGCTAAATACCTCAGACAACTAGACAAATATCTGGGATAAATGGCCAATATCAAAAGAGTTGCAGTTCTTGGTGGAGGTAGCTTCGGCACAGTTTTAGCAAATATCGCTGCATCCAATGGGTTTGAAGTTTCCCTATGGGTTCGAGACGCAGAGCAAGCGTTTAGAATTAACTCTGAAGGTGCCAATTCAACTTATCATCCTGAATTAAAGTTATCAGAAAATATCACAGCAACTGATGATTTAAAGTCGGTACTTTCAGATTCTCAATACATTTTAGTTGCAACACCAAGCATCATCTTCGAAGAGGTCATAAATCGAATGGAACCTTTTATCATTTCCTCCAATGCAGTAATTTCTTGTACAAAAGGCATCAAGGCAGAACCATTTAGAACGATGACAGATATCATTAACCAGCATCTGGGACAAAAAATTGGTAATAAAGTTGGAGTGCTAAGTGGACCTAACTTAGCCAAAGAGATAGCAGAGAATAAGGTAGCAGGCACAGTCATTGCATCTGAGAACGAACAGCTACTCATTGAAATTAAATCAATGCTCTCATCAAATACATTCAAGGTATTTTCCAGCCAAGATATCCAAGGCGTTGAATTGGCTGGAGCCTTAAAAAATATTTACGCAATTTGTTGCGGAATCGCTCATGCAAAATTAGTCGGTGAAAATGCTTTAGGATTTATTGTGACCAGAAGCATGGCTGAGATGAGCAGATTTGCAGTTGCCAAAGGGGCTAACCCAATTACTTTTTTGGGACTTGCCGGTATGGGAGATTTAATGGCAACTTGCACTTCGACTCTTTCAAGAAACTTTCAACTGGGAGAATTGCTTGCTGAGGATCTTTCTTTATCAGAAGCCAAAGAAAAAGTTGGGCAAGTTGCTGAGGGTGCTCGTACACTTGAAGTTGTCTATGCTGAAGCCAAAAAAATTAATGTATCGATGCCGCTCGTTAATTCTCTATATGAGATCTTGTATTCAGATGCATCATCTGAAAAATTAATCCAAGATTTACTCGATCACCCCAATGAAGTTGATGTAGAATTTACCTACAAGGAAAAATTATGAATGAAATAAATAAAGATGAATTATTAGATATCAAAAAATGGCAACGTCTATTTTTTATGGTTATATATGCATTGGCAGTAAATTTTGTTGTGGTTCCAATTTTGCTAGTACTAGTGGTGATTCAATTTTTGTTCTATCTATTTACCTCCCAGGTCAATTCTCAATTGCAGCATGCCAATAACTGGCTCCACGAATTTTTTAATGATTCTTTGAATTTTTTGAGCTTTAATTCAGATACCAAGCCTTGGCCATTTAATGATAAATCTGAATCATCCGAAGCTAACGAAGAGGCTGAGGTAGTTGAAGAAGAGTCTGAGGAATTTAACTCAGGCGACGAACAGATTTCGTAACTTACATCTTCAACAAAGCTAAAAATTCTGCCCTGACTTCTGGGTGAGCTTTAAAATTGCCACCTAATCTGCTTGTAATTGTCGAGCATTCAGTGTCCTCAACACCTCTAGACTTCACACAAAAATGTTTTGCATCTATCGTTAATGCCACATTCTCTGTTTCCAAAATAAAGGATAGCGCGTGATATATTTGTTCGGTTAAGCGTTCTTGTATCTGAGGTCTTCTGGAAAAATACTCAACAACACGATTCATTTTTGATAATCCTAATACTTTATTATTTGGAATATATGCAACCGTTGCTAGCCCATCAATGTTTACAAGGTGATGCTCACAATAAGACTGAACTGAAATACCTTTTTCTACAACCATTTCATTGTATTTCATTTTGTTATCAACAACGGTTACTTTAGGAAAAGCAGCATAGTCAAGTCCCCAAAATATTTCATTGACATACATTTTTGCAACTCGTTTTGGTGTATCAATCAGACTATCATCTTTCAAATCAAGTCCTAATGTTGAAACAATCTGATCAAAGTTGCCTTCGATTTTTTCAATTTTCTCTTTGCGTGATAAGCCATTATCGATCACCGGAGTTTCTACTCCTACCGAGACTAAATATTCGTGGACCTTTTGACCCAGAACAGGGTCCGTTTTTGTTTTATCGTATGACATATAATCTTTTCCTTCCTTACGCGGATATTATTATTGTGAATTTTGTCACTCTAGCTAACTAAATTTAAGTAATTGCCTGCTAATTTGTTCTTAAAATCAGTATTTTAACCTTAAAGATAATCTTTGTAAGGCAAAGTTGAATTTAAATTAAATATTTCTTTGTTTAATTTATTGGTGATTTTATCGGTCTCTATTTCAAAATCATTCATGCCATCTATAACATCTTCTCCAAACATATATCGAGACTTTATATCTCCTTGAAGAACCGCACTTTTATGTCGGTCAAGTTGATCATCAATTTTTCTTTTTTTAACTAGATATGTCTGAATATCTTTTTTTGAGTATTTTGATTCCAGCATTTTCATGGTTTTGAAGGGAGAGGCAACAAGAGCAGTTCCGTTGTTGCCGCCAAAACCTTTCGCGTTAAGAATAGCAAAATCAAAATCTCCCTCATCAAATTCTTTGTTTTGTAATAAAAATTCTACATTTTCCTGATGTACATTTTCAGCAAGTTCTGGAGTAGAAGTAATCCCTGGAATTAATTTGTTTTTCCAGCTTCCTAAGGTGCTGATCATTTGATCGCCCCCTGCTGCTGCAAGAGAATGGCCTAGGTAAGACTTTATAGCTGTGACGGGTAATGCATCTACATTAAATGCTTTAGAGATACTTGAAATAATATGAGATTCACTTTCTCTGTTTTGAGGTGTGCTGGTTCCATGGGCATGAAAAAAAGTTTTGTTGAGGGCATCTGGGGAGAAATGTTTTTTAATTTCATTGAATGTCTTGCCGACCGTTAAATAATTTCCTGCTCCAGGACCAGAAATAGATTTTTTATAACCATCAGAATGAATATGGCTGGATAAAGCGGCGCCATGAATATTCAATCCTAGCTCAAGAGCAAGACTGTCTTGCATCAAAACTACAAACTGAGCAGATTCTCCTAATATCATTCCAATATTCTCACCAAAGGGTCTGCAAATTTTGCGGTGATTTGGTTTATCAAAATCTTCGCCTAATCGTTTTTGAAGTTTCAATAAGTTTTTATCTTCTGCTAAACCTCTTGTAGCAGAAAATGCTTCATAGATTTCAGGAACAATTCCTGATTCAGCTGCTCCAACAATACTAATCAATGATTCGCCTGATTGAATCATTGAAATTCCTAGTTTTAGATTGTATTGAAAAGTTGCACATGCTCCTGTGTAATTCCCTGTGGAGCCCATACTCCCTAAAACATATGAATGACCGAAGTCTGCACTTCCTTCTCCAAGAGACATTGCCATGTGTTTGCTGGTAACTCGAGATTTTGCTAAGGGAGCTTGGAACATTCCACCCATGCCAAATTTGTCTGCTTGGGCAACAGCGCAACCAGAAACACATGAAATTTTTTGTCGTGGGATTATTTTTAAGATCTCCTCCCACGGCAAGCCCAAGCTTTTAACAGCATCAGATAATCCAAAAATAGTCATTGCTAGGCCGCGAGGATGTTGTCTTGCATTATAAGTTGTTGCAGGATTAAAGCCTGAGGGAAGCTGACCCCCAGCAAGTGTTGGTAATTCTGGTGATCTAAAGTTATGGTCATTAAAAAAATCATGGTCGATGGTTCTAATGAGACTTTTATTTAAAATTGTTTCTCTGTCTGTGATTCCCATGAGATGACCAAGGCTTTGCAGAACTTCATTTTGCTGTTCCAGATTGAGGTCATCAAATACCATTCTTTGATGAGACAAATCAAAGATTGATCTGCCTCCTGCATTTATTCCACCATAACCAACAATTAACGGAAGGCAGGACATACTAAATGAGTTTTTGCGCAGCTAATAAGGTATTGAGAATCAGAGTATTGATTGTCATTGGGCCGACACCTCCCGGAACGGGAGTGTATGCAGAAGCAATACCATCAATATCATCTAGGTCTATATCGCCGCATTTCTCTGCAGGATGATAGCCAGCATCAATGACCACCGCATCTTTTTTTATCCAGTTTTTTTTGATCAGTCGAGGCACTCCAACCGCCCCAACAACTATATCGGCATTTTTAATATGATTTTCTAAATTGTTTGTTCTTGAGTGGCAGATTGTGACAGTTGCATTTTTGTTGAGCAGCATCATTGCCATGGGCTTTCCAAGAATAGGACTTCTGCCTACGACCACTGCCGTTTTACCTGAAATATTAATTTCATAATGCTCAAGAATTCTCATGATTCCAGCTGGGGTGCATGAACCAAATGCCTCTTCTCCCATGGTCATTTTTCCAAATCCCAGACAAGTTACTCCATCAACGTCTTTTTGGACATTTATTGCATCAAAACATTTGCGCTCATCTATTTGAGAGGGAACTGGATGTTGCAATAAGATTCCATGGACATTTTTGTCATTATTAAGCTTGTCAATGGATTCTAATAATTCTTCTGTCGTTGTATCTTTGCTAAGTTCTAATGCGATAGATTCCATGCCCAATCTAGCGCAAGCATTCTGTTTCATTTTTACATAGGTCGCAGAGGCAGGATCCAAGCCAACAAGAATGGTTGCCAAAGTAGGGGTTATATCGTGTTCCTGCAGCTTGGAAACGCTGATTTTAATATCTTCTTCAGCTAACTTTGCGAGTTCTTTTCCGTCTAAAATTTTAGATGACATTCTTGCATTTTCCCATCATTAAATATTTATGCAATGGAGATTGATTATTTAACCTTAAAACTTTAAGATCATTCGTCTCGGGGTATAGCGCAGTCTGGTAGCGCACTCGCTTTGGGAGCGAGTGGTCGTAAGTTCGAATCTTACTACCCCGACCAGTGCGCCTGTAGCTCAGTTGGATAGAGCAACGGTTTTCTAAACCGTGGGTCAGGAGTTCGAATCTCTTCAGGCGCGCCACTTCTATAAACCTTAAGCTCCTTAGATGTAATACTTTTAAAACCTAAATGTACTGGCCGAACATATAGTAAAATATGAACAAAGTTATTATGAATATGTAAATTCTATTTTTAGTTTTCTTTTTCATCAATAAATTAGGAGATTATTAAAGTAAATATATATTGAATTAGTCCAATGAATAAAAATTTTTTCAAAGTAGCAGCTTTTTATACTTTTACAGACCTATCAAATTTAGGAGAGCTGCAAAAGACATTCATCAACTTTCTTAAAAAAGAAGATATCAAGGGTTCCGTTCTCTTGGCTTGCGAGGGAATCAATGGAACAGTCGCTGGAACAAAAGCTGGCATAGAGAATTTTAAAAATTTTCTTAAATCCAATGATCTTTATAATTCGCATAACTTCAAAACTTCTTTTTGTGCAGATCATCCATTTCCTCGCCTTAAAGTTAAATTAAAAAATGAAATAGTTAGTCTTGGTAACGAGTTAGCAGATCCAGCAAAAATTGTCGGCGAATATGTACAACCTGAAGATTGGAACAAATTGATCTCTCAGGATGATGTGTTAGTTCTAGATACCAGAAATAATTATGAATTTTCTATTGGTACCTTTAAAGAATCTATACATCCAGAGACCACAAATTTTAGAGAGTTTCCTGAGTGGCTTGAGGACCTTGAGTCCTCTGGGATTAATAAAAATAAAAAAGTAGCCATGTTTTGTACAGGAGGTATCCGTTGCGAAAAAGCATCCTCTTTAATGAAGAAAAAAGGATTCAAAAATATATATCACCTTCAAGGTGGAATTTTAAACTATATGGAAAAAGTGCAAGCAGAAGATTCATTATGGGAAGGAGAATGTTTTGTGTTCGATGATCGGGTAGCCTTGAATCACAATCTAGAGGTTGGCTCTTATGATATGTGTCATGGTTGCAGAATGCCTATAACAGATGCCAATAAACTTGAGAAAGAGTATGTTAAGGGAGTGAGTTGCTCAAAATGTTTTTATGAAAAAACATTTGATCAAAAAAAACGTTATGCAGATCGTCAAAAACAGGTTGATTTAGCAAAGCTAAGAAACGAAAAACATATTGGGGCGATTGTACAATCAAGCAAAAAATGACCTTGCCAATACTCTATAGCTTTAGACGGTGTCCATATGCAATGCGGGCGCGAATGGCATTGATTTTAGCATCACAAAAATGTGAGTTAAGAGAAATTCTACTTAAAAATAAACCCGATGAAATGTTAAAAATTTCACCCAAAGGCACTGTTCCGGTTTTGCAACTTCCAGATAAAGTCTTGGATGAAAGCTTGGATATAATTTCATGGGCCTGCAAATCTTCTGTTTCCGATATGCACATTTATTCAAGAGTTGAAGAAGCCATGTCAGATGAGCTTATTCAGCTATTTGATTCAGAATTCAAATACCATCTTGATAGATACAAATATTCATCAAGGTATGGCGTTGAATCAAAAGAACATCAAAAGGAATGTAAAACTATCCTTAAGAATTTGGAGGTCATGATTAATCCAAATCCATGGATTTTTGGAAGACAGGTTAGTCTTTTGGACATTTCAATCCTTCCGTTTATCCGACAATGCAAAATTGCTAATCAGGATTGGTTTTTTGCGCAAAAATTTGTAAAAGTAATTGACCTGCTTAATTATTTTGAAAATGACGATTTGTTTATTCAAGCAATGCAAAAATATGACCTATGGGACCCTAAAAAGAATAATGGAAATATTTTTCCGTAGATTCTTATTTGCATCTATAATGTTTCGTTTCTTGGCGGGCGTAGCTCAGTTGGTTAGAGCGCTGGATTGTGGCTCCGGAGGCC
>ERZ802822.1112-NODE-1112-length-17530-cov-5.031742_pt1 | contig 17530 bp, 15 predicted proteins | sample MGYA00345649_ERZ802822 | MGnify/ENA primary metagenome ERZ802822 (study PRJEB30503, sample SAMEA104212359) | marine metagenome | biome: Westerlies Biome; feature: [SRF] surface water layer (ENVO:00010504) within the epipelagic zone...; material: water...
GGACTTTGGCTTTCTCCAAAATAAATCCGCCTGAATTAGAGCAATAGATAGTTTAGATGACATAATAAGGTATCCTAATAAAGATAAGGTTTATCACTTTAATGAAGCCTTGAGCATTTCTCTATTCATTCTGGCTATATTCTCAATTGAAATCCCTTTTGGACATTCTACTTCACAGGCACCGGTATTAGTACAATTTCCGAATCCTTCTTCGTCCATTTGATTGACCATGTTTAAAACTCTATCAGTTGCTTCAACTTTTCCTTGAGGCAATAAAGAATATTGAGAAACTTTTGCAGATACAAAGAGCATAGCTGACGCATTTTTACAGCTTGCTACGCAGGCTCCACAACCTATGCATGTTGCTGCATCAAAAGCGCGATCAGCATCGTTTTTTTCTATAGGAATTGAGTTTGCATCTTGAGTATTACCTGATGTATTAACACTTATAAATCCGCCAGCTTGCTGTATTCTGTCAAATGAAGATCTATCAACAACTAAATCTTTAATAACTGGAAATGCATTTGCTCTGAAGGGTTCAATAGTAATTGTTTGACCGTTTTTAAACTTTCTCATGTGTAGTTGACAAGTTGTAACTAATCTATCTGGACCGTGAGCTTCACCATTTATAAACATTGAACACATCCCACATATACCCTCTCTACAATCATGATCAAAAGCAATTGGATCCTGGTCCTTCCCTATTAATTCATTATTTAGAACATCCATCATTTCTAGAAAAGACATATCGTTGGAGATATCACTTACTTGATAAGTTGCAATTTTTCCTTTTTCTTTAGGGCCATTTTGTCGCCAAACATTGATTGTAAAATTCATTTGTAAGAGCGGGTATTTAGTTCAACATTTTCGAATGAAAGTTCCTCTTTATGAAGTTTCGATTTTCCTGGATCATTTTCGGAAAATTCCCAAGCGGAAACAAAAGCAAATTCGTCATCTTTTCGGACGGCTTCACCTTCTTTCGATTGATATTCTTCCCGAAAATGACCCCCGCAAGATTCTTCTCGCGCTAGGGCATCCATACACATTAATTCTCCTAATTCAAGAAAATCTGCAACCCTTCCTGCTTTGTCGAGCTCGGGGTTCATTTCATTCATTTTACCTGTGACTTTAACTTCGGCATAGAACTTATCTCGTAGTGAACGAATATCGGCTATCGCTTTTTTTAAACCTTTTTCATTCCTAGCCATACCACATTGAGACCACATTATTTTCCCTAAGTCTCTATGGAAAGACTCAACGGGAGTATTCCCATTGTTATTAAGGAATCCCTCTATTCGTTTTCTAGCATTATTCTCAGCTTCTTCAAACTCTGGTGATTTAGTAGAGATTTTTCCCGTAACAATATCTTTTGCTAAATAGGTTCCAATAGTATAAGGAGCCACAAAGTAACCATCTGCTAAACCCTGCATAAGAGCAGAAGCTCCGAGTCGATTAGCCCCATGATCAGAAAAATTAGCTTCTCCTAATGCGAATAACCCAGGAACTGTTGTCATTAAATTGTAATCCACCCAAACGCCTCCCATCGTATAATGAACAGCAGGATAAATCATCATGGGAGTTTGATATGGGTTTTGCGCGGTAATTTTTTCATACATCTGAAAAAGATTTCCATATTTTGATTCAATAACTCGTTCACCTAATTTTTTAATGTCTTTATCACTTGGGTTTTGAATTCCCCTAACATGTGCAGCTTCAGCCCCAAATCGCTCAATGGCAGATGAAAAGTCTAAATAAACGGCTTCTCCGGTCTTATTCACTCCAAAACCAGCATCGCATCGCTCTTTTGCTGCTCTTGATGCAACATCTCGGGGAACCAAATTCCCAAAAGCGGGGTACCTTCTCTCTAGATAGTAATCTCTTTCTTCTTCAGGAAGATCTGTGGGTTTTATTGTTCCTTCTCTAATGGCTTGTGCATCCTCGATTTTTTTGGGAACCCAGATTCGTCCATCATTTCTTAAAGATTCTGACATTAAAGTCAGTTTCGATTGTGAATCTCCACTGACAGGAATGCAAGTAGGGTGAATCTGAGTGAAGCATGGGTTTGCCATAAACGCTCCTTTTTTATGAGCTTTCCAAGCTGCTGTGACATTTGATCCCATTGCATTTGTGCTTAAATAGAAAACATTTCCATATCCTCCTGTGCATAAAAGCACAGCATGTGCAGAATGACGCTCAAGTTGGCCAGTGACCAAATTTCGAGCTATGATTCCTCTGGACTTTCCATCTACAACAACAAGCTCTACCATTTCATGGCGGGATAAGAGCTCTACCCTACCCTTTGCAACTTGACGGGAGAGAGCTGAGTAAGCACCCAATAAAAGTTGTTGCCCAGTCTGTCCTTTAGCGTAAAACGTTCTGCTTACTTGAACCCCACCAAAGGACCTATTGTCTAGGAGTCCGCCATATTCTCTGGCAAATGGTACTCCTTGAGCAACACATTGGTCAATAATATTGGTACTTACTTCTGCAAGCCTGTGGACATTAGCCTCTCGGCTTCTATAATCTCCACCTTTTATAGTGTCATAGAACAGTCGAAACACAGAATCTCCATCATTCTGGTAATTTTTTGCAGCATTTATTCCTCCTTGTGCAGCTATTGAGTGTGCTCTTCTGGGAGAGTCCTGGAAACAAAAAGCTTTGACATTATATCCAAGTTCAGCCAATGAGGCTGCTGCTGAGCTCCCAGCTAATCCGGTTCCCACAACAATAACATCAATTTGCCTTTTATTCGCAGGACTAACTAATGGAATCTTAGCTTTATGCTTTGTCCATTTTTCTGCTAATGAACCTTCAGGTATTTCCGATTTTAATTTTGACATCGATTAATTTAAAGGTTAGTTCAGGACAATAAAATATATAATGGAATACTAGCGAACGCCAATGAAATAATTATGGAAAAGCCTTTTCCGAATATTTCAATAAACGGCGTGTACTTTGCGTGATTAATACCTAGAGTTTGAAATGAACTTGCAAATCCGTGCCATAAATGAAAGCCTAAACCCATCATCGCAAATACATAAAAAATGGAGTACCAAGGTTGTTCAAATGCAGCAACAGTAATTGAGTACAAGTCTTTTAATTCTTTCCCATTGCTATTTGTATAAACCGGAATATTTCCAAAGTGCATTTCGTACCAGAAGCTTTTCATGTGGATAATAAGAAAAACTAGAGTTAGGGTACCTAGTATCGCCATATTTCGTGAAGACCATGATGCATTTGCTTTTCCGTTATATTGAACGTAGGAAGTCTCTCGCGCTTTTTTATTACTTCGAGCTAAAAGCAAACCATCCACGGAATGCAAGACTATGCTTAAATAAAGCCCATAGCTGATTATTTTGATAAGGGGAAAATTTGTCATAAAATGAGCATAGCTGTTAAAGCTTTCTCTATCCTCCATTAAAAGCGGAAGATTTCCAAGCAAGTGAACCACTAAAAAGGAGCATAAGAACAAACCAGTAAGAGCCATCCAATACTTTCTCACTAATGAAGATCGCACAAGCCCAATTGATATTGCCATAATTTGAGTAATTCTTAATTCGTATACAAAAGTAAGTCCAAAAGCGAAAAGAAAGTTCATGGTAAAAAGCATTTGAGCGATGAAGTTAAAAGGTCTTATATTCGTGAAATATGAAATACCATCGACTTAATAAACAGCTTTTCATTGATAATCGAGAACGATTTAAAAGTATGATGGAGCCCAATTCTCTTGCTATTTTTCATTCTAATGACATTTACCCGACTAGCGCAGACGGAACAATGCCTTTTAAACAGGCCACAGATATTTTATGGTTATCTGGGGTCGATCAAGAAGATTCAGTTTTAGTTATTTTCCCAGATGCAAAAAGAAATGAGGATAAAGAGCTCCTTTTTCTTACTGAGACAAATGACTTAATTGCTGTCTGGGAAGGTGAAAAGCTTACGAAAAGCGAGGCTTTTGAAGTAAGTGGAATTAAAACAGTCTATTGGTTAAGTGAATTCGATACAATAATGAAAAGTTTGATGAGTCAAACTGAAAATGTATACCTGCTTACCCAAGAGCATCTTAGAAGAAATACTCCTGTGCAAACTCGAGAAATGAGATTAAATGCTGAGCTTAGGATTATCTACCCTAATCATAATTATAAGCGATCTGCTCCCTATTTAAACAAATTAAGATCTGTGAAAACGGCTTTAGAAATTGAGGTTATGAAAATTGCTGCCGAAATTACTGCTGCTGGTTTCAATAGGGTTTTAAAATTTCTTAAACCGGACTGCTGGGAACATGAGATTGAAGCAGAATTCATTCATGAATTTGTTAAAAGACGATCAAGAGGTTTTGCCTATTCTCCCATCATTGGGAGTGGTTCAAACGCCTGTGTTTTGCATTATTTAGAAAACAATAAACAATGTATTTCAGGGGATTTGGTCTTGATTGATGTGGGTGCCGAATATGCGAATTATGCTTGTGATGTCACAAGATGTTTCCCTGTCAATGGTAAGTTTACTGATCGTCAAAGGGAGGTATATGAATCTGTTCTAAGAGTAGAAAAAGCTTCAATAGAGCTTTTGAAGCCTGGCGCCGTCTTGTCTGAGTACCATAAGCGAGTCGGCGATCTTATGACAAAAGAACTTATCAATCTGAACCTACTTACGCAAGAAGAAGTTGATAATCAAAATCCTTCATGGCCAGCATACAAGAAATATTTTATGCATGGAACATCTCACTATCTAGGCCTTGATGTTCACGATTATGGCTTGTGGGATGGCTCTCCAATGGAAGCCGGAATGGTTTTTACCTGTGAACCGGGGATTTACATACCAGAAGAAGGTATTGGAATAAGAATTGAAGATGATATATTAATTACATCTAATGGATATATTAATTTGACCAAAGAAATTCCTAAAGAAGTATCTGAAATAGAGGCAGCGATGAAAACTGGTTGATTAATTTCATGAAACAGTACTTTCGTTCATTTTTTTATTTACTAAGTCCAAGAGGTAGAAGATTTATTCGCAGAATATTTTTTTCCCCATTGGATTTATATTTTTTTTTTAAAGGGAAGAAAACATATAATGGGATTGTCCTTCCATCACCTGGAGAAGTTTTTACCGGAGGAGGAGATTTTTTAGAGAATGGTCTCAAATACAAAAAATACTTTATTGAATTGGGAGGGCTAAAGGCAAAGGATCATGTTTTAGATATCGGGTCTGGCCTTGGGCGAATGGCAATACCTTTGACCAATTATCTTCATAAAAAAGCATCATATGAAGGGTTTGAAATTGTCAAAAGCGCAGTAGACGATTGTTCAAAACGAATCACTAACAAATTTCCAAATTTTTCGTTTCGACATGTTTGTATCGAGAATGATCTTTATGTAAAAAATGGAGCATGCGCATCAAAGTTTGTTTTTCCTTATGATCAAAATAATTTCGATTTTGCCTGGGCGTCGAGTGTTTTTACTCATTTAGAACCGGATGCAGTTATCAATTATTTAAAAGAAGCAAGACGGGTTATTCGTCCTGGAGGAAGATTTTTAGCAACATTTTTTCTCATGGATCAGGAGTCGATAATCACCTCTCAAAAATCAAAATATCCATTTAAGTTCAAAATTCACGATGCCTGGTATATGAGTAAAATTTCAAAGGGTGCAAATGTTGCCTATGAAGAAAAGAAGATTTTACAATGGGCTAATGATGCAGGATGGAAGAAAGCAAAGACATTTCATGGTAGTTGGTCCGGAAGAAAGGGAGCGACAACTGATTTTCAAGATATTATTATATTTAGTTGATTCAAATAATCCTTAAGTAACTTCATGAAATGAAAAGCAATTTAATTGGTAAAACCGCGCTTGTAGGAGGCAGCACTCAGGGAATTGGAAGGGCTGCGGCAAATTTGCTTTCGGAGAGGGGAGTTTCAATCGTTCTGTTGTCTCGGAATAAAGAAAAATTAGAAGAAACCCGACTTGAATTAGACACGAAATTGGGACAATCGCATGAAATTCTTGTTGCAGACTTTAGTGAGCCTTCGAACGTTAAAAGAGTTATTCAAAATTATTTAGATCAAGGAAAGATTATAAATATCCTTGTGAATAATACTGGCGGTCCCCCCTCAGGTTCTATTATCAACTCTTCTGAAGAGGATTTTAATAATGCATTCAGAAATCATTTAATTAATAACCATAACCTCTCTCAATTATTGATTCCAGGTATGCGAGCCTCAGGTTACGGTAGAATAATAAATGTTGTTAGTACATCTGTAAAAGCTCCTTTGAACGGACTTGGAGTAAGTAATACTGTTAGGGCGGCTGTGGCAAATTGGTCAAAGACATTAGCTAACGAGCTGGCACCAGATTCAATAACAGTAAATAATGTTTTGCCAGGCGCTACTTCAACTGAAAGGCTTAATGAAATTATTGTCCGAAAATCGTTGAACCAAGGCAGTAGCGAAGAAAAAATTAAAGAAGAAATGCGTGATGAAATTCCTATGCAAAGATTTGCAGAGCCTGAAGAAATTGCTCGTGCAATTGTATTTTTAGCATCTTCAGACGCTTCATATATAACGGGGATTAATTTACCCGTTGATGGGGGAAGAACTCCTAACCTTTAGGCTGATGAAAATAGCAAATTATATAGACGGTGTTTTTGTCGAACCCCAAAATGGTAAATACATAGATAACATTGATCCTTCTACAGGCAAAATCTATGGGGAAACACCTAGAAGTACAGAAGCTGATGTTACTCATGCTGTGGGATCCGCAAAAAAGGCTTTTCCAAGTTGGTCTCAATTATCAGCTTCGAAGAGGTCTTCCTTCTTATTAAAATTAGCGGATGAATTAGATGAAAAGTTAGAATATTTTGCAAAAGCAGAGTCAAAAGATAATGGGAAGCCATTGTCTTTAGCAAAAAAAGTTGATATCCCTCGCGCAATTGATAATTTTCGTTTTTTTGCAACAGCTATTTTACATGAAAACAGTGAGATTCACGATATGGGGACTAGTGGATTTAACTACACTCTCAGGCGCCCTTTGGGAGTTGTCGCATGTATTTCTCCTTGGAATCTGCCACTATATTTATTTACATGGAAAATTGCCCCTGCCTTAGCAGCTGGTAATACTGTTGTTGCAAAGCCTTCTGAAATTACCCCAGCAACTGCTTTTATTCTTTCTGAGTTAATAGATAAGGTTGGATTCCCGAAGGGAGTAATCAATATCATTCATGGCAAGGGCGAAGATGCAGGTCAGCCTCTTGTAAGTCACCCGGATGTATCACTAATATCTTTTACTGGTGGAACGACTACCGGTGAGAAAATAAATAGAATTGCAGCAGCTAATTTTAAGAAAATTAGTCTTGAGTTGGGTGGGAAGAATTCAAATGTTATTTTTTCAGATTGTGATTTTGATAAAATGATTCAAACAACGGTTAGGTCTTCTTTCTCAAACCAAGGACAAATATGTCTATGCGGAAGTCGAATTTTAGTTGAGAGTAACTTATATACTCGCTTTTTAAAAGCATTTATTCAAGAAACAAAAAAATTGAAAATTGGCCCCCCGAAGGATCCAAAATCAGATTTAGGCTCTATCGTTTCTAAAGATCATAAGGAAAAGATTTTGTCGTATGTCGAATTAGCGAAAAAGGAAGGTGGTGAAGTTGAGTTTGGCGGTGAGTCAATTACTCTCGAGGGTGAGTACTCTGGAGGATTTTATATGAGTCCAACTATCATTTCCGGATTAGATATGTCTTGCCGGATAAATCAAGAAGAAATCTTTGGACCTATAGTAACAGTTATGCCATTTAGTTCGGAAAACGAAGCTATTCAGCTCGCAAATAATTCTAGATATGGTTTAGCAGCTACGGTTTGGACAAATGACTTAAAAAAAGCACATAGAATTGCAGATAATATTGCTGCAGGTATTATTTGGATAAATAGTTGGCTTGTAAGAGACTTAAGAACTCCTTTTGGTGGTGTCAAAGAAAGTGGCGTTGGGCGAGAGGGAGGTTATGAGTCCCTTCGTTTTTTCACCGAGCCGAAGAATATATATGTGGATTTAAAATAAAAAACCCTGGTTTCCCAGGGTTCTTCGAGAGATTCGATCAACAAATTTTTCTGTTAACTCTTAATCACCTAAACACATTATCTCTCGTTTTTATTTGTAATCCAAAATGCGTGCCAAACTTCTTGCTTGAATTAAAATTTATACCCTATTGTAAATAAAAATTGAGAGTGTGAGTTGCTCAAGGGGATTCCATCTAAGACGCCAAAAGATTTATTAAAAGATGCATTGTAAGATATGTCCGCAGTTAATTTAAAAATATCTAAACCAACCCCTAGGCGGTACGCAAGTTTGAAACTATCAAAGCTTTCTTGAAAACCGTTATTCAATTCAAAGATTCCATTTAACCCAGCCTGACCACGTATTAGTCGAAAGATTCTAAAGCCTGGAGAGATAGAAAGCATAATTTTCTGAGAATTTAAAGTTTGTGTTGTCGGAAGGCCTAAAGAGTCAGGAGGGCCTATTACCAATTTTGTTTCATTCGATGAGTATAGAGTTTCAAGAGCTAGATACTGGGTCTCACTGTGGTATTCACGTATTATAAATCCAACTTGCCAACCATTAAAGGCGTTTATATCAGAAATTAACTGATTTGCTGATGATAAAGCACTATCAAAACCCAGAGATCCAGTATTTTGATTAATCCCAGCTTGGATATAAAATTTTAAACTTTCATTTTGAGCTTTCGATGCAAAGCTTAAAAATAGAAAAGCTGAAACCCATAAAATTTTCCCCTTTACAAATATTCTTTTGATAATTTTAAGCATACTTGAGGGTTACGAATTTCATGCCAAAAAGCAGTTTCTTATCTTAAGACTTTTAGTTTTAAATGAAAGTTTTCGCCATTTTCTAAGATTAAGTTGAAACTATAAATCCCATTTGATAATTCAGAAACATCCATCAATTTACCATTTTGATCATTTGAAACCCAATCTGATTGTAAAACAACTTTTCCAGAGAGGTCTGAAACGTATATGAAACCATTAGAATTTGCTTTGGAATTAGAAACTTGAATCCAGTTTTTAGCAGGGTTTGGATAAGCCAAAAAATAATTTGTATCGTCTTCATTAAGAGTCAAGCTGCTTTTTCTTAAAACTTTTGTTTCTAATAATAATACGTCACCATTTGGAGCATTATTTCCGTTGCCAAAAATCCCAGCAGTATATAAAACAACACTATCCGGTGCTAGTCCTGAATTCCATATAAAATCCCATGATTTTTCTCCTGAGCTCGGTGTATTACTTGTGCTGGTATGTGTTACAAAACTGGAACTTTTAATCTGGGTTGATCCTGAAACTTGAGTTAAAGATCCTTGGTGTTGCCCCAGGCTCTCTATTGAGGATTCAAATCCCATTTTTGCATCACTTGCTCCGTTGGATTTGGAGGTTATTGTAAAAGTGTAATCTGTATTTGGGATATATCCATCTGCTGGAATATTTGAGCTCACGGATATTGTTTGGGTTGATGCGGAAGGCCCATTGTGACAATAGGAATTATAACAAGTATTGTTATTGCTTTTTGGGGACCCTGTTTTTCCGGAAGGTGCCCCATTCTTATAGGTTAGAGCCGGAAATGAGAAAATAAGGATTGTAATAAGAAATAAAACTCTTGTTTTCATAGCGATAATTATTATTCAATAATGTAATAAAACTAATGATTTAAAGAGAGCATTAATAATTTAAAATGTTATTTTCGGAGTTCATGCATGGTAATTTCAGGCCAAATTCCAACTCTACCTGGAAATGCAAGATATCCAAAACCTCTATTTACATAAAGGTTTCTTTGTGATTTTTCATCAAAATAGCTGCCTGCCCATCTTGGATATTTGAATTTTACTGGACTCCATTTTATCCATCCAGGGATTTCAATTCCAAATTGCATACCATGAGTGTGACCACTCAAAGTAAGTGGGATGTTGGACTCATGATGAACAACTTCACCATCAAAATGAGTAGGGTCATGACTCAATAATATTTTTGGCGTTTTGAGGTCCAAGCCTTCAAGAGCAAGGTTAAGGTCTCCATATTTTGGAAATGGCGGATTCCCCCAATTTTCAACTCCAACAATATCTAGGGAGTTTCCATTTTTTTTTATGGTAGCATTCTGGTTTCTCAAAAGATTCCATCCTAGTTTTTCATGAATTTGGCACAGCTTGTTCAAGTTCTCTTTTTTCTTTTCAATATTTGGCCATTTGACATAATCTCCATAATCATGGTTTCCAAGGATACTATAGACTCCCATAGGAGCTTGAATTTCTTTAAATAATTTGATCCATGGCTCCATTTCGGAATATAGATTGTTTACTAAATCTCCCGTGAAAACGATGAGATCGGGTTTTTGTTCTTTAATTAATGCGACTCCAATTTGAACTTCTTCATAGCTAATGAAGCTTCCTGAGTGAATATCACTGATTTGAAGAATTTTAAATCCATTAAATCCATCAGGTAATCCGTTTATTATTACTGAATTATTCAGCACTCTATATTTTGATCGCCCACGAAATACTCCATGAAGGATGCCAAAAAATGGAATCGTAGCTAAACCCCAACTGATTAATCCAATAAACCGCCTCCTACTCGGCCATTCATTAGAAAACATTTTGTTTCCAGTACGATAAAAATCTTCTATCGTGCCAAGGAAAACAGGTATGAGTTTTGGAATGTAAAACAAAATGATATAAGCTGAAATAAATTGAGGTAAAATCCTTGATAAGGAAGAGTGTTCTTTAGGGCTGAAAAAAAAACCTGAATAAAAAATTCCTATATATCCGACAATATTAATAATCCAAAATAATTTCTCAAATTTTTCGCTTAAGTCTAAGGACTTAAATGTTTGAAAGGCATAAAAGTCGATAGCAAAAAATATTATCAATACAATAAGAAAAATGAATTTCATAGAGTTTAAATCAGCTTGCAAAAATGGTTATATTATTGATAACTCAATAGCACTAATTTCATCAATTAGCCACTTTATTTTTATTTAGTTAAAATTTACAAGAAAAAACAGCAACTATATTCGCACTATGTTTAAATTAAATTCATTTTTCTTGAAATCGCTATGGAAAGGTGGATTGCTTCTTTTAGCAATTTTGATAGGTGTTTTGACACTTATTTACACAGATAGGTTTACAGATCAACTTCGGGCTCAAGAAAATGATCGAGTAAGGCTCTGGGGAGAGTCTATTTCTCTAATACTGACTTCAAATTCAAATTCTGATTTAACAATGGCGACTAGAATTATAGAGTTAAATACAAGTATTCCTCTGATTCTAACGGATGATCAAAATAGAATTCTCACCTATCGAAACCTGAATAGTAAGGATACATCTATTAATTTTCTGAGTAAAGAATTGAGTAAAATGATGGATTATTCCGACCCTATTACAGTAAATATCTCACCAGGAGTAGAGCAGTTCATTTACAGAGATGAATCTAGAAGTCTAAAAAGGCTGAGGTTTTTTCCAAAATTATTTCTCGGAATAACTAGCCTTTATTTATTTTTTGCATACTTAGCTTTTAGTCGATCGAGGAAATCTGAGCAGAGTCTTGTTTGGAATGGAATGGCAAAAGAGACAGCTCATCAGCTTGGAACACCATTATCTGCATTATTTGGTTGGACGATGATACTTGAGGAAGAGGGAGTTAAATCCAAAGCTCTAAATGAGATTAAAAAAGATCTGTCAAGGCTTCAAATCGTTGCCGATCGTTTTTCAAAAATTGGATCAGAACCTCATTTTTCTAAAGTAGACATAATAGGTCTTCTAAATCAAAGTTCTGAATACATGCAAAAAAGAAGTTCAAAGACTTTAAAAATTAATATTAAGTCCACTCATCAATTACCAAACTTAAAAGTTGAACCTGTTTTAATAGGTTGGGTTTTTGAGAATTTAATGCGAAATGCAATTGACGCCATGGATGGTAAAGGAGTATTATCCATATCCATTAGGGTTTTAGAGAAATCTATTTCTATCGATTTTGATGATAGCGGAAAAGGAATAAGTACAAAAGATCGTCGGAATATATTTAAACCAGGTTTCACAACAAAAAGTCGCGGATGGGGACTTGGTCTTTCTTTATCAAAACGTATTGTTGAAATAGTTCATGGCGGTAGGTTATACCTTTTAACGTCTCAATTAGACAAGGGTACCGTTTTTAGAATGGATTTGAAAATAATTTAATTGGGACTTTACATTCATATCCCATTTTGTCGCCAGGCATGTAATTATTGTGATTTTCATTTTTCCACTAATCTTAGAGGAATCGAAAATACTCTCAAAGCTATGGAGGCAGAAATTGATTTAAGATTCTTATCAGCCCCGATAGAACAGGATACATATTATTTTGGTGGAGGCACACCTTCTTTATTGCCAGCGAAGACAATTTCGTCTTTAGTTGATTCCGCGATGAAAAACGCTCCCCTAAAAAAAGGTGGTGAGTTTACCCTTGAAGTTAATCCAGAGGATGTAAATAATGAATCTTTATCGAATTGGAAGAAATTAGGAATTAATCGGTTGAGTATCGGAGTTCAGTCTTTTATTGATAATAAATTGAAATGGATGAACCGTTCACATAATTCAATCGAAGCATCAACATCAATATTAAGAGCGCAGGACGCAGGCTTTGAAAATATTAGTATTGATCTAATTTATGGAATACCGAGTTCATCTTTAAGTGAGTGGCAATTCAACGTAAATAAAGCATTGGAAATGAAATTAGTTCATCTTTCTACTTATGCCTTAACAGTAGAAAAAAAGACCCAGCTTTTTTATGAAATAAAAAAAGGAGAATCTAAACCACTTTCTGATGATAGAGCTGAAGAAGATTTTCGTTGGTTCAGAGAATATTTACTTCAACAAGGATGGGATTGTTATGAAATCAGCAATTCTTGCTTACCAGAATGGAGATCCGTACATAATTCTAGATATTGGCTGAGGAAACCGTATTATGGAATTGGTCCTGGAGCTCATTCTTATGATGGAGGTTCTATCAGGCGATGGAATTTAAGTAATAACATTAAATATCAAAAATCAGTGGGGGTAAATAATTCATGGTACGAAGAAGAATTTCTGGAGAAAAGAGATATTATCAACGAGATAATTATGACTCAATTAAGAACTAGGGAAGGCTTAGATTCTAAAATATTAGGCAAATGGTCGAGTGATATAGAAAAGTGCTGGAGGCCTCATCTAGATGCCGAAAGGTTGAAAAAAGATGAATATGGCTTTTGGAAGCTTTTGGATAAGGGATTGTTTTGGGCTGATAGAATTGCATCAGATGGATTTATACCTTAATTTAAGTACAGTGAAAAATCCAAAAATAATTCATGATTTAAGTACTTCAATAGAAGAAGGGCGGACCAGAGCTTGGTATATCCCTGGAATGAAAAGAGACCCTGTAAGAATAGATAAATGGATTGGCTCTGTGGGTATGGGTGGTGATGTGAATTTTTTTAATATAAATTTTAATCCACACGCTCATGGGAGTCATACTGAAACTCTCGGTCATGTTTGTCAAACTTGGCATCCAATCAATGGTGTCAGTATCCCATTTCTCCAGACTGCTCTTCTTATTACAGTTGATTATAAAGACTACGGTGAAAATGGAAAAATCATTGAATTAGATCAAATTGAGAAGGCTTGGAATCATTGGAGACCTTCCAATGATTTAACAGCATTGGTTGTTAGGTCAAATCCGAATTCAGCGGAAAAAAAGAATATGAATTTTTCATCTCAAGATGCTCCTTTTTTTTCTAAAGAGGTAGGTTATTTTCTAAGAAAAAAAGGGATTTTACATTGGTTGGTCGATCTGCCGAGTGTAGATAGAGAAGAAGATGGAGGTAAATTATTATCACACAGGAGCTTTTGGGGACTTACCGAAGGCGAGAAAGTGCCTGGGCATGAAGCTAGATTGAACGCAACAATAACTGAACTTATTTACATAAATGATGATATAGAAGATGGATATTGGACACTTGCGATGCAAGTGACATCGATAGCAAATGACGCTGCGCCATCACGTCCAACATTGATCAGATAAGCTTATTTTAAATCTTCCTCTTGGATCTTTATTCTTTATGTTTTTCTGACCTTACCTTTGTTAGTCTATGTGGGAAAAATTAGGACATTTCATACTTAAAAATCGAAAAGGTGTTTTGATTTTTTGGTTGCTCTATGTTCTATTCATGGGCGTTGTAGGTCGAAATGTTGATATAAGTTATCATTTTGCAAAAATGTTACCATCTGATGATTCGGTGTACACTACATACACGGAATTTCAAAAAGATTTTACGGGCTCAGGGAATTCAATTGTTTTAGGTGCTAAAGACAATGCATTTTTTACACCATCTGTGTTGAATGCCTGGCAAAATATGGCTGAAAGACTGGAGAAAGAGAATGAAGTAACAGGAGTATTCTCTCTTCACAATGCTGTTGACTTAACATTAGGTAATGCTGAGGATGCCAAAATGGAATCTCGTCCAATAATGGATGGAAAAATTGATAGTCCGAAAAAAGCTTTTAATATTCGTAATCATTATGAAGCTTTACCTATTTATCATGGCTTATTAAGTAGCCGTGACAATAAAACTCATTTAATGGCTGTTTCGATAACTGATAAAGCCAATTACAGTGAAATTATATACGACTTATTTGACAGAATACATATCGAAACAAAACGTTTTGAAAGGAGAACAGGCATCCCAATTGAGGTTTCTGGTTTGCCTTATTTGAGATTAAAAAATGCTCGTTCTATAAAAAGTGAGATCAACTTATTTATGGCTTTAACTGGCTTTGTCACAGTATTAATTATGCTCATTTTACTAAGAAGTCTCAGGGCAGCAATTATTGCATTGGTCGTAGTTGCATTTGGTGTTGTTGGTTCATTCGGAATAATGGGCTTGCTAGGATTTAAAATAACATTATTTTCGGCTCTTTTGCCCCCATTACTAATAGTCATAGTTGTTCCCAATTGTATTTTCTTCATTAATAAATATCATCAAGAATATTCAAAAGATAAAAAAGTTAAAGAGGCACTAATTCATACCGTAAAAAAAATTGGTGGTGTTGCTTTTTTAACAAATACAACTACTGCATTAGGTTTTGCCACATTTATTTTAACATCGAGTGATGCGCTTGTTCATTTCGGAGTTGCAGCAACAATCAATATTCTTGTTGTCTACATTCTTTCCTTAACAACAATTCCTGTTTTATACAGTTGGCTGTCTGAGCCAAAAGAGCGGCATTATAATCATTTGAGTCAAAAATGGATCACAAAATGGATTGAATGGCTAGTCCGAATATCACAAGATCATAGAAAAAAAGTTTATTTGGGTTCATTTGTCATTTTAATTTTTGGATTATTTGGAATGACTTTAATGAAGACGACAGGTAACCTGACGACAGATATTAATCCAACAGATCCTCTTGTTACCCAGATGAAATTTTTCGAAAGAGAAATGGGAGGAGTTATTCCTTTAGATATTGTGATTGACTCAAGAACTGAAAATGGAATTGAAAAATCCAAATTACTCAGAAGAGTTGACAAATTTCAATCTAGATTAGATACATTCCCCAACCTTTCTCGATCTCTTTCACTAGTTGATATGTTAAAATTTGGAAGGCAAGCATATTATGGTGGAGACCCATTGTTTTATGCTTTACCTAACTCACAGGAGAGAACATTAATATCAACTTCATTGCCTAATTTGAAAAGTGAAAATTTGGACTTTTTAACCACAGGTTTTTCAGACTCAAAAAATCAAAAAATGAGAATTTCAGTTCAAGCAAAAGATTTAGCTCGACCCGAGATGAGTCAGCTTGTGGGAAAAGTTCAAAATCTTGCGAATGACATTTTCAGTAAAAAAAATTATGATATCCAATATACCGGGGCGAGCGTGATATTTCTCAGAAGTACAAAGTTTTTAATCAATAATCTGGTATTGAGTTTAATGCTTGCAATTGTCCTAATATCAATCATTATGGCGATCTTATTCAAGACCCCAAGAATGGTAGTTGTTGCAATCATTCCGAATTTATTACCTCTATTAATGACTGCAGGCCTTATGGGCTGGTTTGGGATTCCAGTTAAACCATCCACTGTTCTTATTTTTTCGATTTCCTTTGGAATTTCAATAGATGACACTTTACATTATCTTGCTCGCTACCGTCAAGAGTTAATTGGAAATGGTCATAATATATCCAATGCAGCAATCACTGCAATAAGAGAAACAGGTATTAGTATGTTTTACACCAGTATAGTTCTATTTTCAGGCTTTTTCATATTCTTAGCATCAGATTTTGGTGGAACCCAGGCTCTTGGTCTCTTAGTTTCGATTACTTTAGTATTTGCGATGTTTTCCAATTTAATATTATTACCGAGTCTTTTAATATCCCTAGATAAGGTAATGACAGGATCAGAAATGGAAAATATATTAATTGATTTAGCTGAAGACGAATGAAAGGTATAATACTTGCCGGTGGCTCAGGGACAAGACTTCAACCACTAACTAAAATCATGAGCAAGCAATTAATGCCTGTATATGATAAGCCAATGATATTTTACCCTCTCTCAACATTGATGGAGGCGGGTATTCGAGAAATATTAATTATCACGACAGCGGAGGATTTACCGTTATTTGAAAAACTTCTTGGAGATGGTAAAAAATTAGGTTGTTTATTTTCATATGAAATTCAAAAAGAGCCAAAGGGTCTTGCTCAAGCATTTTTGATCGGGAAAAAATTTATTGGAAATGACCGTGTTGCTTTAATTCTCGGAGATAACATATTTTTTGGGGGAGGAATGAAGTCAATCCTGAAAGATGCTAAAGAAAAAAAAGGTGCAGTAATTTTTGCATACGAAGTGAGTGATCCCGAAAGATATGGAGTTGTTGATTTTGATAAAAATGGGAATGCTGTTTCTATAGAGGAAAAACCAATGAATCCTAAAAGTAATTATGCTGTTGTAGGCTTGTATTTTTATCCTAACAGTGTTGTTAAAATTGCTAAAAAACTTTATGAAACTGAAGCTTCTGGAAATATCAATTTAAAAACAGTTAAAAAAATTGCATCTACTGGTGTTGATAGAGTTTCGATAGGCGGCCTAACTAATAGTGTATCAGCAATTGATTTCAAATTTGAAATTTAATCTTTTTTAGATATTTCAGCTTGAGCAGCTGCCAATCTTGCAATTGGAACTCTGTAGGGTGAGCATGAGACATAATCTAAACCTGCATTTGCACAAAAGTGAATACTTTTAGGGTCGCCACCATGTTCTCCACAAATTCCAAGTTTAATTTTTTTATTTTGTTTTCTACCTTTTAACGTGGCTATTTCGATTAAATCTCCAACACCTTCATCTATGGAAACAAAGGGATCGATATCGAATATCTTATTTTCAATATAATCATTTAAAAATTTTCCACTGTCATCTCTACTAATACCAAAAGTTGTTTGAGTTAAGTCATTTGTTCCAAAACTAAAAAAT
>ERZ802822.1114-NODE-1114-length-17480-cov-6.148882_pt1 | contig 17480 bp, 16 predicted proteins | sample MGYA00345649_ERZ802822 | MGnify/ENA primary metagenome ERZ802822 (study PRJEB30503, sample SAMEA104212359) | marine metagenome | biome: Westerlies Biome; feature: [SRF] surface water layer (ENVO:00010504) within the epipelagic zone...; material: water...
AGCGAAACTATCTTTATAAATAGTTAAGGTTCTATTATTTTGAACTGGTTCTATTTCTTGAGAATTCAAGATATTTAGTGCTAATAATGCTATTAATATTTTTTTCATTTTAACATCTCAATATTGGCAATTATTTTTTCTCTTTCAATAATAAAATCATCTAATTTACTTTTTTCATGATTTACAATTTTTTCAGGTGCTTTATCTGTAAATGCTTTATTTTTTAATTTTGTTTTAATTCCATCAATAAAACCTTCTATATCTTTCAATCTTTTATTCAATTTTAAAATTTCTTCTTTTGAATCAACGAGGTCACCTAAAGGAATATATACAACACAATTTTTACAGATTCCAACTGCAGACTGTTCTGGTTTTTCAAGATTTATTTCAATTTTTAACTCTTCTAAATTAGTTAAATCCATAATCATACTTTTTAAACTATGAAACAGTGATGCGTCTTCAGCATTTTTGATATCAATTGATGCATTAATTTTTTTAGTAGGAGGAACATTTAATTCTGATCTGATTGTACGAATAGCTACTACCACCTCTTTCATAGAAACTACTTTATCATTATCATATTGTAAGCCTTGTGTTCTAAGTGTTGGCCAGGATGATATAATAATGTCTTCATCTGTTTCATTTTTTAAATAACTCCAAATTTCTTCAGTAATAAATGGAGCAATTGGGTGTAATATTAATAAAACTTTTTTTAGCACTTCTTTAGAAACAAGGAATGCATTATTCTTTTCTGTTTTATTTGAACTATTAAACTTGATTTTAGCAATTTCAATGTACCAGTTGCAGAATTCATTCCATGTAAAATCATAAATAACCTTTATCGCTTCGTTGAATTGATAGTTACCATAGTGCACATCTACTTTTTCAAGAGTAGTATCTAGTTTGGCAAGTATCCACTTGTCGTAAATATCTAATGAATCTTTATCTAAGGTATCACTAAAGCTTTCGTCATGATTAATCATAATGAAGCGACTAGCATTCCAGATTTTATTCATAAAATTTCTGCCTATTTCTAGTCCATTTTCTGAAAAGTAAACATCTGAACCCTGTGGGGACATTAGCATAATTGAAAATCTAGTGGCATCAGTTCCATACTTCTCAAATAATTCAATTGGATCTGGAGAATTTCCAAGAGATTTGCTTAATTTTCTACCTGTACTATCTCGTAAAATACTTGTAAAGTAAACATCCTTGAACGGTATTTCATCTAAGAACTCAATTCCTGAAATAATCATTCTTGCCACCCAAAAGAAAATAATATCTGGTCCAGTTACTAATATATCTGTTGGATAATACTGTTTAACTAATTCTTTATTATTGGGCCACCCATGAACGCCAAACGGCCATAGCCATGAGCTAAACCATGTATCTAAAACATCTGAGTCTTGCTCCCAATTTTCAATATCACTAGGTGGAGTAAGTGAGACGTGCCAATTATCTTGATTGGTATGATCTGACCCCTTCTTATACCATACCGGGATACGATGCCCCCAATACAATTGACGACTAATACACCAGTCTTGTATATTATCCATCCAATGGTTATATGTTTTTACCCAATGATTTGGATAAAATTTTATTTCACCCGATTTAACAGCATCTGAAGCAGGCTTAGCAAGCTCTTTCATCTTTAAAAACCATTGATTAGATAAATAGTATTCTATTGGAACATCGCCTCGCTCAGAATATCCTACCTTATGATTATAATCTTCTTCTTTCAATAAGAATCCCTGTGTATTTAAATCGTTAACGATTTTCTTTCTAGCATCCTCTCTAGTTAATCCAATATACTGCTCTGGAGCATTAGAATTAATCGATCCATCTGGATTCATAATATTTAACATTTCTAGTTCATGATTTTTTCCAACACTATAGTCATTTGGATCATGTGCCGGAGTAATTTTAACACAGCCAGTACCAAATTCAGGATCCACCATTTTATCAGAGATGATTGGAATAGCTTTATTTACTAATGGAAGAATTGCATTTTTACCAATCAAATCTTTAAATCTTTTATCTAATGGATTAACTGCTATAGCAGCATCGCCAAGCATTGTTTCTGGTCTTGTAGTTGCAATCTCAACAAATGTATCAGAATCTTCAATCTTGTATTTTATATACCACAACTTACCTTGAACTTCTTTAAAAAAAACTTCTTCATCACTTAATGCAGTTTGAGATTTAGGACACCAGTTTACTAATCTAGTACCCTTATGAATGAGACCTTTTTTATAAAGCTTTATAAACGATTCTAGAACAGCATTAGAATAATCTTCATCCATTGTAAAAGTGAGCTTGTCCCAATCACATGAATTTCCCAATTTTTGTTGCTGCTCAAGAATAATACCTCCATATTTTTCTTTCCACTCCCATGCATACTCTAGAAACTCATCTCTTGAAATATCTTTTTTATTAATTCCTTTATCTTGTAACATCTTTGCTACTTTTGATTCAGTAGCTATAGATGCATGATCTGTTCCAGGAATCCATGATACATTTTTTCCTTCCATTCTTGCTTTTCTAATTAATATATCTTGTATGGTATTATTTAATACATGACCCATAGTCAGCTTTCCAGTTACATTCGGTGGGGGGATTACAATAGTATAGTTTTCCTTCTTGTCCGATGGCGATGATGTGAAGTATTTTTTCTCCATCCAATATTCATACCATTTCTTTTCTAAAATGCTTGGCGAATATTTTGGGTCTAGTAGCTTCATTTTAAATAGTCTTTCAAAGTTTGGATTAAATCATTTACTTCACTCAAAGACTCCGCTTCAGCAAAGATTCTAATTATTGGCTCAGTATTAGACTTTCTTATATGAATCCATTTTTTTGGCCAACTAAATTTTATTCCATCTTCTGTATTAATTTCGTCACAATCGAATACAGTAGCAAGGGTATCAAAATTTATTGAATCATCTATTTTAATTTTATCTTTTAAAAATATATATTGAGGAATTTCAGCAATTATTTCATTTAGAGGTCTACCGTCATTGGAAAGAAGATTTAATATCATTGATATAGCCACTAAAGAATCTCTTCCAAGGTGTACTTCTCTTAAGATTACTCCACCATTTCCTTCGCCGCCAATATCAATAGCTAATTCCTTCATCTTACCTACAACATGTGCTTCACCAATCTTAGTTCTGATAGAACCTGATGAAATATCATCAATCATTCTTGAAGTAGACAGATTTGTTACTATCTTGCTATTTTTATAAGAAATAAAGTTTTTAAAGGCCAAAACTAAAGTGTATTCTTCTCCGATAGCTTTTCCTGTATTCGAAACTATAGATAATCTGTCTCCATCAGGATCTGTAGCAAAGCCAATATCAGCACCGACTTCTAACACCTTCTTTTCTAAGTCCTTCAAATTTTCTGCAAGAGGTTCAGCAACTCGAGTAAAATTTCCATCACCATCACAATTTATCATTTCAATATCACATCCTAAGTCCTTACAAAGTTGCGGTAAGATATTGGATGCGCCTCCATTGACCGCATCTATTACTACTTTAAATTTTTTAGAACGAATACTATGAACATCAATAGATTTGGTGTCAAAAACTTTAGAAATATGTTCCTGATTTGCAGATGTATAATTTAATACACTAGCAATTGTGTCACTCTCATTTAGTGTAAGATTATTATCAACGGATACAAACAGTGTTTCACACTGATCTGGCGATAAAAAAGTACCATCTCTTTGAAGAAATTTTAAACCATTATATTCTGTTGGATTATGACTAGCTGTAACAACAATCCCACCGTCATAATGATCTTTCTCAGTCATTAATTGAATAGTTGGAGTAGTAGCTAAATCACAATTATGTACATTTACTCCATATTTGACTAGTGTATCTATAACCCATTGGGCTATATCGCTACCTGAAGGCCTTCCATCTCTTCCAACTACACATGAACTAATATTTTGATTAGAAATGAAAGATGCTAAATACCTATCAATCATTTGGGGGCTAAAATCATCTTTAAAGATACCTCTGAGTCCTGATGCACTTCTTATTAGCATAGTAGGAGATTAGAACATTTTTTGGAAAATAGAAAGAGGAGTTATCAGACTAATTATTGAATTTCGCTAGTCTAATAGCTCTGCGAATAGTTTGTTTTTTCGCAATTCTTTTTGTGACGCTTGGTTTCTCGTAAAAGGCTTTTCTTTTTACATCTTTAAGTACACCAGAGCGTTCCCATTTCTTTTTGAAACGTCTTAATGCTCTTTCAAGCGACTCATTGTCTTTTATATTTACTTCTATCATAGTGCGGAAACTTAACGATAAAAATGAGAAATGCCAATTATCATATAATATTATTAGAAATATCGATGAATTCGTCTACAGTTAACTGCTCAGGCCTTCTTGTAAAATCTATTGTACAACTATCTAGATCTATATTGAGTGTAGATAATGAATTTCTTAGCATTTTTCTTCTTTGATTAAAGGCCATTCTTACTACTTGACTAAATTTTTTAATATTAACATTTTGAATGCTGAAATCTGCTCTTTTTTCAATGGAAATAAATGCAGATTGGACTTTTGGCCTTGGCAGAAAGACATTAGGAGAAATAGTAAAACAGATTTTGATATTAAAAAACAAGCCAGTCATAACAGTTACCCTACTATAGTCTTTCGTTCCTATTTTTGCTGTCAATCTGTGTGCAACCTCTTTTTGTACCATCAAATAAGCTCTATCCCAGTGGTCGAAATGATCTATGAGCCAAAAAATAATGGGTGATGTAATATTGTATGGAATATTACCTACTACGACTGGAGAATTAATTTCTAGGTTCTTCAGATTTACTTTTAAAATATCTTCATTAATAATATCTAGATTTAATAATTTTTCATGAACTTTTAATACTTTGATTAAATCAGGGTCTATTTCAACCATTGAAAGACTTTTTGCTACATCAACTATTTTTTCACTCAAGGCCCCTTGTCCCGGCCCAATCTCAAGGACGTTTTCTTGATCATTAACGTTAATTGTTTTTATAATTTTTTCTAAAAGATTATTATCAACTAAAAAATTTTGCCCCCATTTTTTCTTTGCAAATACCATTATATTTTGAAAAATTTTTCAGCATTTTTTGTCGTTTGCATAGCTATGTCTTTAAACTCAATATCAAGTAGCTCCGATATGAACTTTGCTATATCTTTAACATACTTTGGTTCATTTGGCTTTCCTCTATGAGGCTGGGGAGCTAAGAAAGGACAGTCTGTTTCTAATACAAAGTCTGTAAGCATAATATTTTGAATTGCAGTCTGATTAATAGAGTTTTTGAAAGTTACATTTCCTGAAAAAGACAATAATACATTTAGATCTAACAACTTTTCAGCAAAGCTTAGATCGCTTGAATAGCAATGCGCTAAAGCTCTCTGAAAAGGATGATGTTTAAGGACTTCTAAAATATCTCTATCTGCATCTCTATTGTGAAATATGATTGGCAATGATAAAGAATTAGCTAATTCCATTTGCTCTATCATGACCTTTTTCTGAATATCTTGTGGTGATATATTTCTGTAATGATCAATACCTATCTCACCTATAGCAACTACCTTCTTACTGCTTAAAGCAAGAGTCTCAAGATTTTTAATGTAATCTTTATTTACATCTTTTGAGTCATGAGGATGAATACCCACTGAAGCATAAACATTATCATATTTATCCGCTATATCGATGGACTGCTTTGATGTATTTAAGTCCGTTCCAATACATACAATTTTTTCTACTCCATTATTAAGAGCATCTTCTAAAACATTATCTAAATTGTTGTACATGTCATCATAGTATAGATGAGCATGGGTATCGATTAATGTCATTGGATAATTCTCGGAAAGATTGGATCTCCTTTAGAAATTCTATCACCAGGCTTTAAGCCAGCCCAATCTAATTTAGATTCTGTAGCCCCTAGAGCTATCATAATTTCTTCAGATTTTTCTGGCATAATAGGAGAAAGCATTATAGCGGCAACCCTTAAAGATTCTGCCGCATGATATAACACATGTCCGGCTGCTTCTTTGTCTTCTTTAACAATTTTCCATGGCTGATTTTTTTCCATATAACCATTAACAGATCTTACAAAGCTCATAATCTCATGAATAAGGCCATCCATTTTAAAATTGTCCAGGTGTTCCTTCATATTTATATTACTAAAGCCTTCTGCTAGAACACTATCTTTACTGTTGTATTTTGGTATCTTATCGTCATAATTATTACTGATTAATGTGCATACTCGACTTACAAGATTTCCTAAGTCGTTTGCTAAATCGCTATTATATTTTTTAACAAAAGAGTCCATTGAGAAAGTAGCATCAAGACCTAATACCATTTCACTCATTAAATAATATCTTACTGCGTCTACACCAAACTCATCGATTAGCATCAAAGGATTAACAACATTTCCAAGAGACTTACTCATTTTCTTTTCATCCGTTAACCACCAGCCATGTGCAAAAATAGCTTTTGGTAAAGGAATATTTAATGACATCAACATTGTAGGCCAGTATACTGAATGAGTAGTTAAAATATCTTTACCAATTAGATGAACATCAGCGGGCCAATGTAAATCAAAAATCTTATTATCATCTGAATACTTTGGTGCTGAAATATAGTTGATGAGTGCATCAAACCATACATAGGTTACGTAATCTTTATCAAATGGAATCTCAATACCCCACTCTAGTCTTGATTTTGGCCTTGAAATACATAAATCAGATAAATCATTTTTTAAAAATCCTAATACTTCGTTTTTTCTACTTTTAGGCTTAATAGATAGCTCATCACTGGTAATTTTTTCAATTAACTCTGATTGATACTTACTCATTCTGAAGAAATAATTCTTTTCTTTAATTTTTTTTACTTCTCCAAAAAGACCGCTTTCAACCTCTTTTTCTGTAATAAATCTTTCTTCAGATATAGAGTACCATCCCTCATATTCATCTTGATAAATATCTCCATTTTTATAAACTTGATTTAAAATATTTTGTACAACTCTTGTATGGCGCTGTTCTGTTGTTCGTATAAAATCTGAATAATCTATATTTAGCTTCTCCCACAAATTAATAAATGCTGGGGCCATTTGATCACAATGAACTTCTGGGGAAACTTTATTTTTCTCAGCTGCTTGCTGCACTTTTAGACCATGCTCATCTAATCCTGTTAAGAAAAAAGATTGTTCACCAATAATATTTCTAAACCTCGATAAAGTATCTGCTAAAATAGTAGTGTATGCGTGTCCTATATGAGGTTTATCATTTACATAATATATTGGTGTTGTTATATAATATTTTTTCATATTCTAATTTAAAGATTTATGACTATTAATAATCATATTCATTATTGATATTTTTGGAGCACTATTTGATTTCAAATTAGTTAAACATTTTTCAATTTCTTTCAACAAATCTAAAATATTAGCATTTTTATTCTTTACCAAGAAATCTTGTGATAAATCAGCAAAGCCATTCCAATTAAACGGTATAGTAATTGATGCCCTTATCATAGATGTGCATTCAAGCCATTTCTTAATAATATCTAATTCTAAATGGAAAATTTCTCTTTTACTGTTAAAGTGTAATAGCATATTTTCACAGAAAAGCGATACTTCTTCAGGAGAATGGTATTGAATGCAATTAATATATTTATTAATAATATCTATTACTGAATCTTTAGAATATTCATCTAATAAATTTATTTTTTCTAAATTATTACTAGATAAAAATGATAAAATATCTATATCAAAATTTTTCTTTCTATTAATAATTTCTGATAAATTTTCTGATTTGATTCTTGGAATATTAATCTTTTGACATCTTGATGCGATAGTCGGTACGATATTATTAATTGTATCTGTGACTAATAAAAATGAAGTATTGATTGGGGGTTCCTCTAAAATCTTTAATAAAGCATTTGCTGATTCAGCAGAACCTTCTGACAGAGCATGTGCATCAAAAATAACTATAACTTTCTTGTATTCAGATTTAAAGAATATATTTTTTTTAAGATTTTTTAATACTTCAATTGGGATGCGTTTGCTATTAGAAAATTTATTTTTTTTTAATGGAAAAACTAATTTTTCTTTCCAATAATTATTCCATTCTTGGTATTCTTTTTGATCCATCTTGGAGCTTTTAAATAACTTTTTGTAAAAATCACTATCTCCAGGCAAAAGAAGGAATATATTTGGATTATTTATAAATTCATTCAATTCAAATCCTGTGATTAGGCTACAAAACTTTAGTGCAAATGCTTCTTTACCTGCTCCGCTTGGGCCATGAATTAGGTATGCATTTCCTAACCTATTTTTAGATACAATAGATTGAATATGACTCCAAGAATCAGGTTGTAATTTACTTATATCCATTTTTTATCCATTGTGTTGGGTTTAATTTTTGATTATTCCCCCAAATTTCAAAGTGTATAATATTATTATTTGAAACAAATCCAATCTCCTGACCTTCTTTAACTATCATATTCTCATTAATTAATAGATTTTCTAAATGAGTAAATACTGTAAAATATCCACCATCATGATCAATAATTACTGTAGTTCCATATCCTGAGATAAATGTTATTGTTGTTACTAAACCGTCAAACACACTCTTTACCGGTGAAGTGGAAGTAGCTGCAATATCAATACCTGGATTATCTAAAGTTGTATTTAATTTAGGGTTCCATTGTGGTCCAAATCCTTTTACAATTTTTCCATCAACAGGCCAAATTAATTTTCCTTTATATTTTTTAATATCAGTCTTAATTGTTTTTAGTTTTGCTAATTGTTCTTCATCATATTTTTTCTTTGATTCTATAATACTCTTACGCAATGTCTCTAATGCATTGATTTGATTTGTTTGCTTATTTATCTCTTGCCTTATCGATGCTTGCTCTTTCTTTAAATCAGATAAAAGCTTTTCTTGATATTTTTTCTTTCTATCTAATGACTTGAGCGCATTATTTTTTAATACTTTATTTTTGTCGACATCTTTTAATAAAACTGTAATTTCCTGCTTCTTTTTATTATTATAAAATTGTGATTGTGCCAGTTTATCTACAGTTTTTTGATTGAGATCAGAAATAATATTATAATACTTAATTCTGTAAGCAACTTGGTTAAGACTGTTTGAATTAAAAATTAACCCTCTAAATTCCTGATTCTTTTTTTTATATAAATTTATTGAACGCTCCGCATATTGTTTTTTTATTAATTCCATCTCACTGTTATTAGCGGCGATAGCATTTTGTAGATTGGAGGATTGCTTGTTATATAAAGATATTTTCTTATCATAAGCTTTAATCAAATTCTGAGAGTTTTGAATATTTTTTTTTGTAATGGCTAAAATATTAGTTGATTGACGGGCTTTATTTTTTAGAATTGTAATTTCATTATTATTTTGGCTGATTGCTTTTTGTAGTTCCTTGATTTGTTTCTCAGTATTTGAGATAGATTTTTCAAAATCATTATCTTGAGAATACAAGAAAGTAATTGATAGAAAAAATAAAATTTTAAGAATTGATTTCTGTTTGTTCATTTAAAGAAAATTAAAACCTAAATTCTTAATAATGATCAAAAACTTTATAACAATATTTATATTATCGTTTATTCTTTTTCTGTCGACGTTATTTGCGCAGAATCAAAAAGTGTTACTTTTGGGTAAATGCGATAAAATGTCTACTACAAAAATGCTTAATTATCTTGATACTAGATCTAAGATTTTATTATCTATTGATAATAATATTGTAATATCTGATGATAATATATCATCTTATCCTATTATATTGATCTGCGATAATGACTACCTAAAACTAAATAATAGAGAAGTTTCAATTTTAGGAAATCATTTAAAACAAGGAGGATTATTAATATTAGATAATGTCATTTCCGACTATACCTTTTCTATCTTTTTAGATAAAATTTTACCTCAATCAAACACAGAATCTCTTTCATTAGATACATTATTTTCAGACAATCCTTTTAATATTAACTTAGATAAAGTTGAGCTGGATTTAGAGGCTATCTTTATTAATAAAAAATTATCCATTTTAGCAATTAAAAAGGCCAGCTTAATAAATTATTGGCAAGAAGAAAATGAAGAATTTTTTAAAATTGGCTCCAGTATAATTTTCTACAATCTAACTAGATAGATCTATCTTTCTCGGCATTGTATACTCTTTTTCTGAGTTCATTAGTAGAATAACCATGATCTCTTGTATTAAAAATACACTTAATATTTAATTCATGTCCCGTAAAGTGTTTACCTTTATGATCAGCGCCTAATATTCTAACATCAGGGTTAATTTTTTTAAGTAAATCAATCAAGCTTCTCTCTGTTGTATAAGATCTTACTTCATCTACAAATTTAATAGAACTAACTAAACCTAATCTTTCTTTATGAGATTGAATTGGTGAATTTTTCTCTGGACGATCTATTGATGGATCTGATTGCACGCCTACGATTAGATAATCGCAATACTCCTTACATTCTTCGAACATTAATACATGTCCGTAATGGCATAAATCAAATGATCCAAATGTTATTCCTATCGTTTTATTTTTCTTCATTTTTTACTCTTTTCCAATACTCCATTAATTCATTTAAAGACAAATCATTGATAATTTTTTTATCCAGAAAAATTAGCTTTTCTAAATTGGTAAATCTACGATAAAATTTCTTATTAGCTTTTTTAAGTGCTAATTCAGAAGAAATATTCAAAAATCGTGATAAATTAACTATGGTAATTAATAAATCTCCGATTTCTTCTTCTATATTAGATTGATCTTTATTGATAATTCCTAATTTTAATTCATCGAGCTCTTCATCTATCTTACTTATAACTTGATTAATTGATTCCCATTCGAAACCCACTGCAGCAGATTTATCTTGTAGTCTATGAGACACTATTAAAGGAGATAAAGAGTTGGGAATCCCATCTAATATAGAATCTCTATTCTTCTGCTTCTTTTTATTTAATTCCCATGTTTGTTTTGAGGATATTTTATCATTGATATTATTACCAAATATATGTGGATGACGGGTAATTATTTTTTCATTAATATCATTAATTACCTCATCCATATTAAATTCTTTTTTTTCTTGTGCCAAAACAACTTGGAATACCACATTAAGTAGTAAGTCTCCCAACTCTTCTTTTATAAGCGAAGGTTCATTGTCTAATATAGCTTCTGCAACTTCATGTGATTCTTCTAATAAATATGGAATCAATGTCTCTGGAGTTTGCTTTCGATCCCAGTCACATCCGCCTGGTGCTCTGAGCTTTTCGACAAGCTTTATAAGTTCTTTTAATTTCTGATCAGTATTACTCATACTATATTAATTTTACAGGTATCTACTATTGACTCTTGCTTATCAAACATGACTTTTTTTAATTCATCATTATTGTCTCTATATCCTAATAAATGAAGAATACCATGTACTATCAATCTAATTAGTTCACTGTTTAGAGAAACATTAAATTCTTTACTACTCGAAATTGCTCTATCATAGCTAATATAGATTTCAGCTTCTAATTTTGTATCATTTTGAATAGGGAATGCTAATACATCCGTCAGAACATCTTCATTAAAATATTTTAATTTTAGTCGACTTAAATTATTATCATCAGAAAAAATGATATTTAAAGATATTGCATCATAGCTAGAATCCTTTAGTACTATTGTACATAAATCTTTTACTGATTGAGTATCATATTGATAGCTATCGCTTGTGTTACTGACAACTAAATCAATCATCTTTTTTTGAAGGATACTCTGGACGAGAGTGATAAAGACCTGAAAGTACAGGTAAAAGGCCTTCTTTACCGTCGCGACGTCCTTTAATTTTTTGTAAGTCACTCATTGTAAGAGGACATTCATCTAATTGGCCATCTTGTAACCGTCCTTTAATAGCTTCATCGATCATTGTTTCAAATTTTTCAAATGTAGGATTTTTAATAGAATTTGCTTGTGCTTCAATGGCTTCAGCAATCATAACTATTGCTGTTTCTTTTGTTCTGGGTTTAGGGCCAGGATATCTAAATTCTTTCTCATCTACGGTTTCAGGGTTATCTGATTCAGCTAATGCTTTTTGATAGAAAAATTCCATCCTATTTGTAGCATGATGAGTTTCTATAAATTCTTTTACAATGGATGGAATTCCATAATCATCAGCTAGCTCTATTCCATCGGTTACATGTTGTTTCAAGATCTTAGCACTCATATAAGGGCTAATAGAATCATGTTTATTTACTCCTACTTGATTTTCAGCATAATATTCAGGTTTTTTTATTTTTCCAATATCATGATAATATGCTCCTACTCTGCACAAAAGAGCTCTTGCTCCCACTGCATTTGCACAAGATTCTGCCAAGGTTCCAACTTTAACACTGTGGGTATGAGTTCCAGGTGCATCTTCCATTAATTTCTTTAATAAGGGCTGGTCATAGTCCAGTAGTTCAATCAATGATAGATCGGTAGTAATACCAAATGAAGGTTCAAATAAAGGAACTAGACCAAAAGATAAAATAGGACATAAAAAACTTGCTAATGCTAAGTATCCAACGTTGGAATAATTGTAGTCAAGAAAATCGATTCCTTTAAATAACATCACTGAAAAGAATACAAATACACTACAAAAAACTAGTAGTAACATTGTCATAATAATTTGACGTCTTTTTCTCAGTCTTCTCACGCTAAAGATTGACATTAAAGAGATAAAAAATTGAATAATTGCAAAATCTAAATCATTACCAATTAATAGAGAAATTAAAAGTATTAAAATCGTAGAAATCATAATTGCAACTGATGCATCTAATAAAACTGTCAAAAGCATAGAAATCATAGCAATTGGTATAATATATACAGGTAACTGATAGCTTTGTACAATCCAAGCAAAGAAGATTATTCCATACATTAATAAACTTATTAGAATTAGAATTTTATAATCCTTGAAATAATGATTACGATAAATGAAAAAGAATGAGAACAAGGAGAATAATAGTATTGAAACTACAAAGAAAGCTCCTAAATACTCTCTCAATCTATCTGTTGCTTTTTCATATCCTAGGCGACGACCTGATTCAAATTGTAAAGATTTTAACTTTAATAATACACTTTCTGTAATACGATTATTGGTATCAACAATTAGCTCATTTGCTAAGACTGTGCCTTGAAATCTAGACACCCTATCTAATCTTTCTTTTTGACGCTTGAGAGTGAGATCTTTATCAAATAAGATATTTGGCTTCGTAAACTCATTAATTAGCTCATAACTAAGAATTGATTTAATATCCAGCTCATCTTGATATATGGCATTTACTTCTTCTTTATTCTTTTTCCAAGCAGCTTCTATATCATTAAAATTTTTAACGGGACTAATTACAAGCTCACCCCCTTGAACAATACTAATATCTAAACTTTCAATATTTGCAAGAGGTTCATCGAGCAATCCTTCTGCCCATCGATTTAATGCTATCTGCTTAATTGAGTTTTTAAAGCTATCAAGATTAATTTCTTCTGATAATTCTCCAGAAATACCTAATAATTGATCCCATTGATCTTTTTCTATTTGAAAAGAATACTGCTGTAAAAAAGCATTATAGAGAGTAACATATGTTGTACTATCAGCTATAAAAGTGTTTTGGAAACTCTCAAATTCAGGCTCATACCTATATTTATATAAGGAATCTTGAGATGTGATATATTGATTATGAGAGTTATTGATATCACTTAAATAGACAAAAAAAGTATCGATCTGAGAAATTTGTTTATCAACAAATTCTTGATCTCGATTAAAACTATACGGTACAGACTCCTTAGCTTCGCTTAAATCCTTATCTAATTTTTGCTCTGTTTTTAATACTCCAAAATCAAATGGTGCAATAATAGGTTCTGTTGCGATATCATCTAACTGATAAGCATAACGTATAGAAAATCCTGTTGGAAACGTTAAGGAGATAGCTACTGATAAACCAAAGAAAATCATCAAAGCTAATTGATTATCTTTAATAAACTTGGTTATATTTGAAAAATTAAACATTTTATTACCAGCGGATTGCAGCAGATGCCCATGTATATCCTGCACCAAAAGCAGTCAATATTATTGTATCCCCTTTTGCAAATTTATTCTGCTCTAAAGCTTCACAGATTGCAATTGGAATAGTAGCTGCTGTAGTATTGCCATATTTGTGAATATTGATAAACATTTTTTCTATAGGCAAATTCATTCTCTTTGCACAAGCCTCTAAAATTCTTCTATTAGCCTGATGTGCAATGACTAATTTTACATCATCAATATTTAGATTATTTTCCTTTAGAGCTACTTCAATAGATTCTGGCATTCTTTTTACAGCATTTTTAAACACTTCTCTGCCATTTTGAACTGGTAAGTGATGTCTATCAGCAACAATCTGTTCATCTATTCTTAGGGGATTAAAAAATGATCCGGGTGCCTTTGCCCCTAGATGTTCAACTCCTTTACCGTCAGCAAATAAATGTGTGGATAAAATGCCGCTATCATCATTTGAAGCCTGCAATACAACTGCACCTGATCCATCGCCAAATAACACTCCTGTAGCACGACCTTCAGGTGTTCTTTCAATAATTGTAGACATTATGTCTGATCCAATAAGTAGTATATTTTTATACTTTCCAGATTTGATATACTGATCACCAATTTCTAACAAATAAATAAAAGCTGAGCATGCTGCACTTATATCATAAGCAGGGACATGAGCAGAGATTCCTAATTTTTGTTGAATGATTGGTGCCATACCTGGAAAATTAAAATCAGAGGTTACTGTACCAACAATAATTGCGTCAATATCATCTACATTGATTCCAGCATTGTGGATTGCTTCTTGACATGCGGGTAAGGCTAAATCTGAATTAGCAATACCAGGTTTGACCCATCTTCTCTCTTTGATACCTGATCTGGTTTGAATCCATTCATCAGTTGTATCCATCATCTCCTCTAAATCATGATTAGTAACCACATTATCAGGAACATTAAATGCAATACCTGCTATTTTTGATTTATTCATCTTTTATACCTGCTATTTACCTATAAACTAAAATTCTTTGAGCCGATCTATAAGCCGGGTTCTGTACATTTTTCAATGCGATGATCATTCCTCTCTATCCTATATCACTATAGAACTCTAGCGATCTACCCGCTCCTCAATGATACGAGCCGTATCTTGGAACTACTTGATCTTGCACCTAGTGGGGTTTACAAGCTAGTAATGTTACCACTACTACTGGGGGTCTCTTACACCTCCGTTTCACCCTTGCCAAATAAATGGCGGTCTATTCTCTGCTGCACTAATCCATATTCTCGCGAATCCCACCCGTTAGGTGGCACTATGCTCTACGGTGCCCGGACTTTCCTCTCAAATAAATTGAGTAATCACCCAATCAGCTCATTTTGATATAATAAGGGATAGAAATTGAATTAAGAAGAAAAAAATTAAATTTCAGATTTATGTAAGAAACGGCTGCACGTACCACAATTTACAATGCTTTTAGCAAGGGCTTCATTTACAATCTGTGGAGGGATGTATCCCCCGCAACCTTCACAATTATTATCAAGAATCTCTGAGCATGCCACTCCCGATCTGGCTTCATAAATTTGTACATACTGATCTAATGTATCTGCGTCAATACCAACAACTATACTATCGCGTTCTTTTGCAAGAGCATTCTTTTCTTCGGACACATCATCTACTTTTTTATTTAATGATTCTTTTTTAGTGTTTAATTCTTCAATAATACCGTCTAGAGCTGCTTTATCTTCATCAATCTCTTTTGATAAATTTTCTTTTGTCTCCATAAGAACTAATAATTCATTTTCTTTTTCAAAGATTATATTTTTTTCAAAATCAATAGTATCCATCATAGCATCATATTCTTTATTATTACTAATGGACCCGTCTATTAATTTATCTTTGAGAGTATTTACTTTTTCTTGTGTGGTCGCAATTAATGTCTCTGAGCTCTGGATATCTACTGAAGTAGTTTTTAATAGCTCTTCCTTGTCTGCTAGAGATTGTGTTGTAGCTTCTTGTTGATCTGTTAATTCTTGAACTTGTTTTGGAAGGTCGCCTAATAGTTTATTGATTTCAAATAATTTATTATCAACATCTTGTAACAAAATTATTTGATCAATCACGGCCATGATTATGTGATACTCTTTATATAATACTTTTTATTCATTTCTGATGGGAATATATTCTAATTCGTCTAAAATAAAAACATTTATTATGAGTTAAAAATATAATACTTTGACCACAATGAATGACTTTAAAAAATTAAAACAGTTTAAGCCAATACCTGACTACTTAACGATTAAAAAATCAGATATTCATGGTTTAGGCTTATTTGCCACTGAAGAAATTAAAGAAGGCGTGGAACTGGGGATTAGCCATGTTAAAGATGATAGATTTTTGCATGGATACATAAGAACCTCTCTTGGCGGATTCTTTAATCATAGCACAACACCTAACTGTGAAGCAGTATATGAAAATGATTTTATTAAAATAAGAACATTATCAATAGTAAATTTTGGTGATGAAATTACAGTTGACTATGCACTGCATAAATGGGTCCAACAAAAATAAATGAATACATACACTTTTACATCAGAATCTGTTACAGAAGGCCATCCAGATAAAGTCTCAGACTTAATATCTGATGCTATCGCTGACTACATTATAGATAATAATACATCTCATCGCGCAGCTATAGAAACACTAGTAACTACCAACATGGTAACCATTGCTGGCGAATATAAAAGCAGTAAAGAAATTGATAAGATCATGTTAGAAAAAATTACAAGAGATACTGTAAAATCTATTGGGTATGATCAAGAAGGTTTTAGCTGGAAAAATTTAAAATTTTACAGTGAGCTTCATAGTCAAAGTCCCGATATTGCACTTGGAACTGATAATTTTGGTGCCGGTGATCAAGGATTGATGTTTGGATATGCATGCGATGAAACAGAAAGCTTGATGCCAAGTCCAATTCATTACAGTCATCAAATTACTAAAGCCTTAGCAGATGCAAGACATCAAGGTGCTTCATGGTTGGGACCTGATGGAAAAGCGCAAATTACATTTACATATTCTGATATTAATAAGCCAATTAATATTTCAAATGTTGTATGTAGTACGCAACATGCTAAAGATATGTCAATTGATAATGTTCGCAGTGGCGTAAGAGATATTATTACTCCCATTATTCATAATCATATTGATTCAAATACAGAATTTATGATTAATCCTACTGGAAGATTCGTAGTGGGTGGCCCTGATGGCGATACAGGATTAACAGGTAGAAAAATTATTGTAGATACCTATGGAGGTTATGCCCCACATGGTGGAGGTGCATTTAGTGGAAAAGATTGTACCAAAGTGGACAGAAGTGCTACATATATGGCGCGATATATAGCGAAAAA
>ERZ802822.1117-NODE-1117-length-17450-cov-8.842917_pt1 | contig 17450 bp, 17 predicted proteins | sample MGYA00345649_ERZ802822 | MGnify/ENA primary metagenome ERZ802822 (study PRJEB30503, sample SAMEA104212359) | marine metagenome | biome: Westerlies Biome; feature: [SRF] surface water layer (ENVO:00010504) within the epipelagic zone...; material: water...
ATTCAAAATTAATTGAAACATCCTCTTTTCCTCTAAAAAAACGAGGTGTGTAATTAAATCTTCTATTTTTATTTAATTTTAACAACTGGTTTACTTAGAATTAATTAAAATCATTTTTAAAGCAGCTTCAGCAGAATCTGCTCCTTTATTTCCAATTTTACCTCCACTCCTATCTATTGATTGTTCAATGTTATTATCAGTTGAGATACATAAAATTATCGGTACTTCAGATATTATATTTAAGTCTTTAATTCCATTTATAACAGCAGCTGAAATAAAATCAAAATGCTTCGTCTCACCTTTAATTATGCATCCCATAGTAATTATTGCATCATAATTCTTTTTAATTAAATTTTTTGTCGCAAAAATTAATTCAAAACTACCAGGAACATATATCTTATCTATATTTTTCTCTAAAACACCATAGTTAGTAAATTTAGATAAAGCAGCTTCAAAAAAGGATTCTGTGATTTCATTATGCCATTCTGAAATCACACAAGCAATTTTCAACTCTTTTGAGTTATTAATATTAATCGATTTTGTCTTAGTTTTACCTGTCCGTTTTGCAGACATATTAATTATTTAAATTTTCTATTCTTCCAAGTTGGACTTCAACAAGAGTTGATTCATATGAGTTAGGAAAGTCATTCTTAATTCTATTTAAAAAATCAATTGCTAATTTATATTTACCAATTTCAGATCCGATTAAAGCAGCTTTAAATAAATACTTGGGAGTAGTGTATATATTGTCATTATGCTTAAAAGCTTTTTGATAATATTCAAAGGCTTCATTTGGCTGATTCAATTCAGAAAAACAATCACCAATAGTACCTAATGAAATTGATTTAAGAAGAATATCATTTGACTTAAATTTTTCTAAATAAATTATAGCATTTCTATATTCTTTTAAATTTAAATAAGACATTCCTATTGAATAATTGGCAAGATTTGAAGCTCTTGTACCAGAGTATTCATCAACTATATCTAAAAATCCAAATTTCCCTTCTCCACCATTCAAAGCAAGATTAAATAAAGAATCAGATTGATTTGATAATAATGCTTGCTCAAAGAAATATTGAGCTTTATTAAGTTCACTTATTGCCTCTTTCTCATTTGGTTCAGATACAAACCTCTCATAACCAAGGTAGGAAACTACGGAAATAGATATTACAGCAATAATTATAAAAATTACATTTTGATTTTTTAAAATCCACTGTTCTGATTTATTTGCGGTTGAGTCTAGTGTGTCGAATACCTCAGCTGTCTGACTTTTATTTACTGTTTGAGTAGAGTTGTTTTTATCTTTTTTATAACCTCTTCTATTAAATGTTGCCATAATAATTTTTTGAATCCCAAAATTAATGTTTTATTTTGAATACTTATTATGTTTTTAAATTCACTAAAAATTGATAATTATAAAAACCTTGAGAAATTCAAGTTAAATTTTAATAAAAAGATCAATTGTTTTATCGGAAAAAATGGGATTGGAAAGACTAATATAGTTGATTCTATATATCATTTAGCATTCACAAAAAGTTATTTTAACCCATCAACTTCTCAGAATGTAAGAACTGGATCTGAGTATTTTTCTATAAGTGGGGATTTTAAAATTGACGATAGAAATGAAAATATTCATTGTTATTATAAAATAGGTGACAAAAAAATAATTAAAAAAAATAGCAAAGTATATAAGAGAATTTCAGACCATATTGGATTAATTAATCTCATCATTATATCTCCACACGATCGAAATCTTATAACTGAAGGTAGTGAGATGAGAAGAAAATTTATTGACTCAGTAATTGGTCAAGTTGATAAAGTATATCTTCAAAGAGTTATCGATTACAATAAAGTTATTTCTCAAAGAAACTCTCTATTAAAGTACTTTTTTATTAATAGAAAATTTGATAAAGACACCATAGAATCTTATGATCAGCAATTAATTAGTATTGGAACACCTATATACAAAGAAAGATCTAAGTTTATGGGTGCATTTATTCCAATTTTTAAAAAATACTATTCAGATATAAGTTCAGGTAATGAATTAGTTGATATAAATTACAAGAGTGATTTGAATACTGGTAGTTTTTCTGAAGTTCTTAATGAAAGTTTGTCAAAAGATAGATTTCTTCAGTATACTTCAAAAGGAACGCATAGAGATGATCTTAGTTTTACTATTGATAATAATAAAATAAAGAATTTTGGTAGTCAGGGACAACAAAAGTCTTTCCTTATAGCATTGAAGCTTGCGCAGTTTGATTACTACAAAACAAAATTTGGTAATTCTCCTATTGTTCTGTTAGATGATATATTTGATAAATTGGACCAGGAGAGAGTTAGTCAGATAGTTCAAATTTTAGAAAAAAAGGATTTTGGTCAGATTTTTATAACTGACACTCATATTGATAGGGTTAAAGATGCTCTTTCTAAGTCAAAAAATAAAGAAGAAATATTTAATCTTGAAAAATTAAAGAATGATGAGTAAAAGAGGAGAGCTAAAAAATCTTTCAAAAATTATTGAAGATGTTTTTTCTCAAAAACACTTTAGAATTGGGATTGATAATATTAGAGTTCAAGATGCTTGGGTAAAAACAATGGGAGATAATATTCAAAAATACACTTACAAAGTTTACTATAAGAGAGGTATTCTATATGTTAAATTAAAGTCTTCAGTATTAAAAGAAGAACTAACTTTTGAAAAAGCAAAAATAATTAAACTACTAAATAAAGAGCTTGGCAAAGAATATATAAAGGAAATGGAACTTAGCTAAAAATTTCATTTTCATCAAAGTGAAAATCTATTTCAAGAGCTGCATTTTCATTACTGTCTGATCCATGTACTGCATTTTCTCCTTTAGATTTGGCAAATTTCTTTCTAATTGTTCCTTCAAATGCTTCTAAAGGATCAGTAGACCCTATAAGTTTTCTAAATTCTTCAACAGCATTATCTTTTTCAAGAGCCGCAGCAATTATTGGACCTCTAGTCATGAAAGTAACCAAATCATTAAAAAAAGGTTTATCTGAATGTATTGAATAAAAACTTTCTGCCTCTTCTTTATTCATTCTTTTATACTTGAGTGCAATAATTTTAAATCCTGCATTCTCAATCATATTTATTATTGGAAGCATATTTCCCTGCTCTATAGAGTCAGGCTTAAGCATTGTAAATGTTCTATTTGAATTCATGCGGCAAATTTAATAATATCTATCATTAAACAAAGTTTTAATAATTACTTTATTTTAATTTTCAATATAATATTATATTAGCCCACTTATGAATGAAAAAATTCTAAATAACATTAATGATGTTTTATCAAATAATAAAAATATTATTTTGATACCTCATAGTAGTCCAGATGCAGATGCTCTGGGAAGCTGTCTTGGACTTTATCATTTTTTTAAAGATGAAAATAATGTTAGTATTATTTCACCCAATGAGTATACGGATATTTTAAACTTTCTACCTGGGTCAAAAAGCGTAATAGTTTTTGATAATGAAAAAGAAAAATCTACTAATTTGTTAAGTAATGCAGATATTATTTTTACACTAGACTTTAACAGTTTAAGTAGAGCTAGAAATATGTCAAATTTAATTTCAAAATCATCTGCAAAAATTATCATGATAGATCATCATGAGAATCCAGATAAATATGCAGATATTATGATCTCTGATTCAAAGATGAGCTCAACCTGTGAAATGGTTTATGATTTTATTTGCTTATTAGATAAGAATAAAATAAATAATAAGATTGCAACTTGTCTTTATACAGGAATAGTGGCTGACACAGGTTCTTTTCGTTATCCCTCGACTACCTCTAAAACACTAAAAGCTGGGTCAGAATTAATTAATTATGGAGTTAATGTAACAGAGATTTTTGAGAAACTTCATAATAATTTTCAATTCAAAAGACTAAAACTTTTAGGAGCAGCAATTAATAACTTTAAAAAAATTGATGGACTTCCTGTGTTATATACTTCAATAACTGATGATGATCAGAAAATAAACAGCTTTAAAAAAGGAGATAGCGAAGGATTTGTGAACTTTGGGTTGAGTGTAACTGGAATTCTTTGTTCTGTTCTATTTATAGAAAAAAAAGATGAGGGATTAATAAAAATTTCATTTAGATCTAAAGGTGATTTTAAAGTTAATATATTTGCTTCTAGATATTTTAGCGGAGGTGGACATGAACATGCATCAGGGGGAATATCTAAACTAAGTTTAATAGAGACTGAAAAAAAGTTTATCAAGGATATTAAAGACCATATAAAAGAAAACTATGAATAAGAATTTATTAATCTTAATCTCAATACTAACTTTAAACTCATGTAATATGAATGACTACTCAGATTTATCTGATGGATTATATGCTGATATTGAAACATCTAAAGGCAATATAGTTCTTCAATTATACTTCGAACAAACTCCTCTAACAGTATCAAATTTTATAGCATTATCAGAAGGTAATCATCCTTCCGTTGATCAAGAATTTTTAGGAAAACCCTATTATGATGGTTTAAAATTCCATCGTGTAATTGATAACTTTATGATTCAAGGAGGTGACCCTACTGGAACTGGATCTGGTGGACCCGGATATCAGTTCGAGGATGAGTTCAATGATGAATTAAAACATACTGGCCCTGGAATTCTTTCAATGGCTAATGCTGGCCCTGGGACTAACGGTAGTCAATTTTTTATTACACATGTTGAAACTCCTTGGTTAGATGGCAAACATTCAATTTTTGGTAAGGTGACTAACGGTCAAGAAGTAGTTGATAGTATTGTTCAAGACGATATTATTAAAACCGTTAAGATTATAAGAATAGGTGAAAGTGCGAAAAAATTTGATGCACCATCTATTTTTGAAAGTTATATAGCTAATAAAAGCGATGCTGATGCTGCAAAAGAAGTTGCTGAACAGGATAAAATCAAGGGTATTACAAAAGGAATGTCTAAGACTGAAAGTGGAATTTATTACAATATCTCAAAAAAAGGAACAGGAGACAATGCAAAACCTAATGATTTGTTGTCAGTTCACTATTCTCTTCAATTAATTGATGGTAGCGAGATTGATTCTTCTTTTACTCGAGGTGCACCTATTGAATTTACATGTGGTGTTGGACAAGTCATCAAAGGGTGGGATGAAGCAATGCAGCTATTAAATAAAGGATCAAAAGCAAGATTAGTTATACCAAGTGAACTTGGATATGGTTCAATGGGTGCTGGAAATGGAGTAATTCCCCCAAATGCTACATTGATTTTTGATGTAGAATTAGTTGATATTAAATAGGTTCTCATTGTAAAATCATTTAAAGTCAAATAATCAATAGGTTGTAATTATAACTTATAATAAAGTTTCTATATTAATTATTAACTATTTTGAAAGCAGAGAGCCTCATAACTTTATTGACTGATTTATAGTATATTAGTAATCGATAAGATTCCGGAACATTGGAGATTGGGAAGAGTGCTTCCTTATTTATATCAAAAGGAGACGCTCTTGATATAATTTCTAATAATGTAACTCATGCTTTTATATCTGGCAGGAATTTAAGTCTTGAGACACATCAAACCAGATTGTGGAGAAGGTATTCCAATAAATATTCAGATTCTCAATAACTATAACCCTTTCAATCCATAATTATTATTTGTAAATTTAAATAAGCAAAATTTACAAGTGTTAGTTGAGAATAAAATATTACCAAAGAAAATATATGATCTTTATGAAGATTTAATTGATAGTAGTTATCAAAAAATTTCATCTAAAGGACAAAAAATAATCTATCAGGCACTTATAATTGCATACAATGGCCATGATGGGCAGATAAGAAAGTCTGGTGAGCCATATATTCATCATCCTATTGAAGTTGCAAAAATTGTTGCTAAAGATATTGGACTTGATTATGTATCTATTGCTTCTGCTATTCTTCATGATGTAGTTGAAGATACTCCGATAACATTAGATGATTTAAATGAAAGTCTCGGTTTAGAGATCTCAACAATAGTTGATGGATTGACTAAGATATCTACTCTAAAAAAAAATGAAGATTATTCAGTTCAAGCAGAAAATTACAGAAAAATGCTGCTTACGCTTCATAATGATATTAGAGTTATTCTAATCAAAACAGCAGATAGACTTCATAACATGAGGACAATTGATTTTCTTTCAAAGGCAAAACAAGATCAAATGGCTTCAGAATCTCTCTATATTTATGCTCCATTAGCTCACAGAGTAGGTCTTTATAATATTAAAAATGAACTTGAGGATCTAAGTTTAAGGATTTTAGAGACTCAAAAATATAATCTTGTCAAAAATAAGATTGATAAAGAATTTGTAAATCAAGAGAAATATGTGGATTCATTCAAAAAATTAATTAGCACTAATCTTGATGATCAAAAAATTAAGTATTCAATTATAGGAAGAAATAAATCAATATATTCTATTCATAATAAAATTCAGAATAAAAATATTTCGTTTAATGAGGTATATGATCGATTTGCAATTAGAATTATATATAAATCAACACCTAAAAATGAAAAGTTTATTGCTTGGAAAATATATTCAATTATAACTGATCATTTCACCTCTAATCCAACTAGATTAAGAGACTGGATAACTTTACCTAAAACTAATGGATATGAAGCCCTTCATTTAACTGTTGTTGGTCCAAAGAACAAATGGGTAGAAATTCAAATAAGGTCTGAGAGAATGAATGAAATTGCTGAGAAAGGTTATGCTGCACATTTTGGATATAAACATAAAGAATCAAATAAAAGTGAAGTTGATCTATGGCTAAATAGACTCCAGGAAGTTTTAAATCATGATAATGAACACGCAGTTGATTTTGTTGAAGATTTTAAACTCAATTTTTATTCAAAAGAAATATATGTTTTTACTCCTAATGGTGACTTAAAGTCATTAAAAAGTGGATCAAGTGCGCTAGATTTTGCATTTCATGTACATACAGATATAGGTATAAAGACTAGAGGTTCAAGGGTTAATGGTAAACTAGTTCCCTTAAGCCATACTCTTAAGAGTGGTGATCAAGTTGAAATAATTACATCTGAGAATGTAAAACCAAATGTAAACTGGTTAAATTTTGTAGAAACTTCAAAGGCAAAATCAAAAATAAAATCATCACTTAATGATGAGAAGAAAAGAATATCATTAGATGGTAAAGAGATACTTGAAAGAAAACTTAGGCAATTAAAAATCAAACTTGATGATAAAGTATCTGGTCAAATGATGAAATTTTTTCGAATTAATGCAAGTAATGACCTCTTCTATAAAATTGGTAATGGATCAATTGATAATAAACAGATTAAAAGTTTTGCAACTGATTACAATAGCTATCTTGGTTTCTTTAAAAGAAAAATTGGATCAAACAACACTAAAATTGATAAAATTTCTGACTCTGCAAATTTGATAAAGTTTGACAAGCTAGTGTTTGGTAAAGAAAAGGAAATGTTAAAATATTCAATAGCAAATTGTTGTAATCCTATTCCAGGAGATGTAGTTTTTGGTTTTGTATCAGTCAAGGAAGGAATTAAAGTTCATAAAAAAGACTGCCCAAATTCGATTGTATTAAGATCTAATTATGCATATAGAATTATAGCTGCAAATTGGATAGATTCTGAAAATCATGAATTCAATGCTCAAATACAAATAAGTGGAATTGATGATATAGGTTTAATAAATAATATTACATCTTTAATATCAAATTCAATGAATGTAAATATGAATAGAATATCTTTTGAGACTAATGATGGAACATTCTCAGGATTCATAAGTGTAGAAGTAAAAAATAGAGTAATTTTAAGCAAATTATTAAAAAAACTTTCGTCAATTTATGGAATTGAAAAAGTATCCAGAAAATAATTAAAAATGATTACAAAAAAGAAAAAAAATAATGATGAAGTGATTGATGTTTTCACAAACTTTCTTAATCATCATAATCATAGAAAAACACCTGAAAGATTTAGTATTCTTAATGAAATATATTCAATTGATGGACATTTTGATATTGATTCCTTATATGAAAAAATGAATAAGAAAAATTACAGGGTTAGTAGAGCTACACTTTATAATACAATAGAACTTTTACTTGAAAGTGGACTTGTAAGAAAGCATCAATTTGGAGATTCTTTTTCTCAATATGAAAAATGTTATTTTAATAATCAACATGATCATATAATTATTACAGATACAGGCGAGGTAAAAGAATTTTGTGACCCTAGGATTCAATCTATTAAAAATGATATTGAGGAAATTTTTAATATTGATATTGAGGATCATTCATTATATTTATACGCTAAGAGTAAGAAGAAAAAAAATAGTTAATTTATGTCTTTAGATCTTTTATTAGGCCTTCAATGGGGAGATGAGGGGAAGGGTAAAATTGTGGATGCTATAACTTCAAACTATGATATTATAGCTAGATTTCAAGGAGGTCCAAATGCTGGTCATACAATTGAATTTGATGGCCACAAACATGTTCTTCATACAATTCCATCTGGTATTTTTAACGATAATTCAATAAACATAATAGGAAATGGAGTTGTAATAGATCCAGGAATTTTTCTAAAAGAGATAAACGGATTAAATAAATTTAATATTGATTTAAATAAGAACTTGTTTATTTCAAAAAGAGCTCATATTATACTCCCTACCCATAAAATTATTGATGCATGTTCAGAGGCTTCCAAGGGAAAGAAAAAAATTGGCTCGACCCTTAAGGGTATTGGCCCAACATATATGGACAAAACAGGCAGAAATGGTATTAGAGTTGGAGATATAATAGATGATAGTTGGCAATCAAAATATGATAATTTAAAGGAAAAACATCTCAAGCTTATTTCAAATTTTAATCAAAAAGTTGAATTAAGTCTTGATCAATTAGAATCTGAATTTTTTGAAGGAATTGAATGTATTAAGTCTTTTAATCTTATTGAAAGTGAAAATTATTTAAATAATGCAATTATTGAGGGTAAAAAAATACTTGCCGAAGGTGCTCAAGGTTCTTTATTAGATATTGATTTTGGAACTTATCCCTATGTTACTTCTTCAAATACTACTTCAGCAGGAGCATGCTCGGGTCTTGGTGTTGCTCCAAATAAAATAAAAAATATTAGAGGAATATTTAAAGCATATACTACAAGAGTTGGTTCTGGACCATTTCCAACTGAACTTTTTGACTCAATCGGTAAAAGAATTAGAGACGTAGGACATGAGTATGGAGCTACAACTGGAAGAGATAGAAGATGTGGTTGGTTAGACCTTGTAGCACTTAAATATTCTATACAAATTAATGGAGTAACTGAGTTAAACATTATGAAATCTGATGTTTTAAGTTCAATTGATAAATTGTTAGTTTGTACTTCTTATACTATTGATGGAGAAGAAATTAATTTTTTTCCATATGATATTAATTCAAAAGATGTAACTCCTAATTATATTGAGTTTAAAGGTTGGGATCAGGATATTACTAATGTTAAAAATGAGGATGATCTCCCTGATGAGCTTATTGAATATATAAATTATATAGAATCATTTGTTGAGGTTCCTATTAAATTGATATCTGTAGGTCCTGATAGAAAACAAACAATCTACAGAAATAAATGAATTATTTTAAGTTTTTTATAGTCTTACTATTATTTGTAAACACAGTTAATAGTCAAGAAAAAAGAACTATCCAAATTATTCAAGCAGGAAAATCTATTCGAAGTTCAGCAGAATATCCAGGAGCAAATATTTTACAAAAAGATGATGACCTAAGAGTAATTTTATTCCATGACGGAGCAAAAATTGAATCTGATTTATCTTATTATTACTTTAATGAAAATTCATTCAAAGCTAATGGGCAAGTTGTTTTTAATCAAGGAGACTCTTTACTTCTAACTTCTGACTTTCTCGAATATAATGGTACTACAAAAAAAGCTTTTGCATATGGTAATGTTAATTTAACAAGACCTGACATGAAACTTGAAACAGATACCTTATATCTCGATAGGACAAAAGATATAGCATTTTATAATTCAAAAGGTAAAATAATTGATAATGATAATATTTTAGAAAGCAACTCAGGGACCTATTTTATGGGACCAAAAAAATATATCTTTAAATCAAATGTAACAATTAATAATCCTGAGTATACCGTTAATTCTGAGGAATTAGAATATTTCACAGAAACAAATTATACATTTTTTAATGATAAGACATTAATTACAGGTATTGATTATAGTATTTTATGTAAAAATGGTTTTTATGACACAAGTAATCAAAAAGGATTCTTTAGAGATAATGCTGTTATTAATTATGATGGTAAAATAATTAATGGAGATAGTATTTTCTTTGAAAATGATAAATCATATGCTTCTGCCTCTTATAATGTAAGAATAAATGATACAATAAATAAATCAATAATTACAGGTCATTATGGAGAGATTTTTAAAGAAAAAGATTCTGCAATAATTACTAGAAATGCTCTAGCTGTTAATATAATTAAACAAGATTCATTATACATCCATTCTGATACAATAACAATTACTGGTCCAGATGAAACAAAAATTTTAAAAGGATATTATGATGTTAGAATTTTAAAATCAGATATAAGGGGATTATCTGACTCTATTCACTTTAATCAAGAAACAGGCTTAATCAAATTATTAAAAAAACCTAAGAGTTCAAGATATATTAAGAGTTTAACAGATGAAGAAAAAAATAAACTCAATCCAATTATATGGTTTGGTAAAAACCAAATAACAGGTGATAAAATTTTTTTAAAATCCAATGTTATATCTGAACAACTTGACTCACTATTAATTAGGGGAAATGTATTCATGAGTCAAAAAGATTCACTAATTGACGGCAGGTTTAATCAAATTAAAGGTGATAAACTTGATGGGTTTTTTAACGATGGGAGTCTAGATAATGTACTTATTGTAAAAAATAGTACCCTATTATATTATATGTATTCAGATGATGGTGAATTTATTGGTATGAATAAAACTTTAGCTAGTTCAATCTTAATTGATTTTTTAAATAATGATATTTCTGAAGTATCCTTTTATCGAACTCCTGATGGCAACGTAGTTTCTGAAAATAATATAATTCTAAATGAGATGAAACTACCTGGTTTTATATGGAGAGAGGATGAGAAGCCAAATAATATAAGTGATTTGTTTAGTGAAGAAGATAAAAAACTAGAAATAGTTGAAATCGAGTAAACTAACATGTTAACTACTTTGTTGAAAATAAATTTAAGTGAGTTTAAAATCGACTAATCAGATGATTACTTTAGAATAAAAATTATTCTTGAGCAATTTAAGTAATTCGATACTAAAATTTGAACAAATGTTAAAGACTAATACTGTCTTTTACTTTGACTCATCTGACTTTATTAACATCTCTCATCATTTTATTGATCAAGCTAACTTCTCATTAGCTAAAAAAGCTATTAAAATGGGATTAGAGCAGCATCCTAACAATATTGATTTAATGCTCTTGAAGTCTGAATTACTTATTTTTAATTCTAAGTATGAAGATGCTTATAAAATATTAAACTTTGTAGAAGAAATAGATCCTGAGAATAGAGAAGTCTACCTACAAAAAGCTACTATTTATTCAAAGAATAATTTAAGTGAAGAGGCAATTGAAATCTTAAAAAGTGCTCTTTCATTTATAGATGACAAACTGGAGATATGGAATATGATAGCAATGGAATTTCTTCTTTTGGAGGATTTTGAATCAGCAATTCCATTTTTTAAAAAATGTCTTGACTACGACAATGAAGATTACCAATCATTATATAATCTTATTTTTTGTTATGAAAACATAGGAATGATTGATGAATCTATAGGAGAATTAAGTTCTGTTTTAGAAAAAAGACCTTATTCTAAAATTGCATGGCATCAACTTGGCAAAATATACAATAAACAAGGAAAATTTAAGGAATCTATTTCAGCTTTTGATTTTGCAATCATATCTGATGATCAATTTGTCTCGGCATATATTGAGAAGGCAAAAGTTTTAGAAAAGGTTAAAAGATATAATGAGGCTCTTGAAAATTATAGACTTTCTATTGAATTAAGTGAACCTAATTCATTTATATATTTTAGAATTGCTAGATGCTATATAAAAATTAATAACAAAAAATTATTTTTAGAATTTATAAAAAAATCTGTAAGAGAAGAGCCTGGAAATGAAAAAGCATGGGTGTTTTTAATTAAATACTATCTTAAAAATAATAATTTTAGACAAGCTAAATATTTAGCATCTAAGGCACTTATTAATAATCACAATAGTATAAAGATACTTTCATTAAATGCTATTATTTTCAAAGAGATTGGAGATACAAACCAAGCTATAAAGTTTTATAATCAAATTCTAGACTTTAAGGAGAATCTATCCTGGAAAATATGGAAGCGTTTATTAAAATGTTTAATAGACAATAAAGAATGGACAGAATTGTTAAGGACTAGTTTAAAAGCTAAAAAGCACTATCCAAATAAGGCTTTTCTTGATTTTATTATTAGTGGCTGTCTTTTAAAAAATGGAAAATTAAATGAAGCTATTTATTTTTATCAAAGTGGAAAAAAAACTAGTCAAGTTCCAGATAAACTCATTAAGTATTTTCCAGAATTCGATGAGAATAAGACTTTACTTGTCTGATTTTTTTTAAATTAATATATGTTAAATAATAATCTTTTTCTTTTTCTTAAAGGCTTAGCTATGGGTGCTGTTAATAAGATTCCTGGTGTGTCAGGTGGAACTGTAGCTTTTATTACCGGAATATATGAAGATCTAATAAATTCAATAAAAAAAATCAATTTTCATTCATTCAAAATTTTATTTACTCGTGGTTTTAAAGATTTTTTTGAAGAAATAAATGGAAAATTTTTAACAATCCTTTTTTCAGGAGTAATAGCAAGTTTTTTTAGTGTTTCACTAATATTGGATAGACTGATTCAAGATTATGAAATATATGTATTTGGAATGTTTTTTGTAATGATTATAGGTTCATTTTATGTAATTTATTATCAATTAGAGAAAATAAATTTAAAGTCTTTTTTGGGACTAATGATTGGACTTTCAATAGGCCTATTTATTAGTTTTGCAGATAATATTGAAATAGCAAATTCAAATTTAATTATTTTCTTCTCGGGTGTGATTGCAATATCAGGAATGGTATTGCCGGGACTATCAGGCTCCTATCTACTTCTTCTTATGGGAAACTATACGTTAATAATGGTAGACTCTGTAAATGCACTTTATTTCACTTTGATTGATATTGTTTCATTTAATTTTGAATTTATTAATGATCCTGAAAGACTCTATCTTTTAAAAGTTTTAATTCTTTTTACAATTGGATCTGTTACAGGTTTAATCTTTTTATCAAATATTTTAAGCACTCTACTTAAAAAATTTAAAACCATAACAATGTCAATAATAGTTGGTTTTATAGGAGGATCACTTTTAGCTGTTTGGCCTTGGAAAAAAGAAAATATGAATGGAGGTAACTCTTTATTTATTCCCGATATTTTATCTACAGAAACCCTTGTTACTTTATTTTACATCTTTATTGGGATTTTGTTTGTAGTTTTATTAGAAAGGATAGCAAATAGGCATTGAGAAATAAAAAGCAATTCGGATTAATTGGAAAAAATATTGAATATTCATTTTCAAGAAAATTTTTTTCTGAAAAATTCTCCTCAGATAATAAATATTCAAATTATGATTATACAAATTATGATATCAAATCGATTCATGATTTAAATAATGTGTTTAATTCCAAAAATTTGTGTGGATTAAATGTTACAATTCCGTATAAGGAAAAAATTATAAGTTTTTTAGATAAAATATCTGACGAAGCTGAACAAATTGGAGCTGTTAATACTATCTGTTTTGAAAATGGTAGTAAAGTAGGTTATAATACTGATATATTTGGATTTACTGAGTCACTAAAGATGAATAAGATAGATAATATTGATAGTGCTTTAATTTTAGGAACTGGAGGAGCTGCTAAAACAATTATCTACTTCTGTAATAAAAATAATATTCCTTTTAATGTAGTTTCAAGACAAGAATCAAATTTAAACTTATCATACAATGAGCTTAATGAAGATATTTTTAAAAAAAGAGTACTAATAGTTAATTGTACTCCTCTTGGGACCTATCCTGATATAAACAAATGTCCTAAACTACCATATGAGTTAATTAAAAAGGAAAATATTCTTTTTGATTTAGTATATAATCCTTCTGAGACACTTTTTATGAAAAAAGGAAAGGAAATTGGTTGCAAAACTTTAAATGGATATCAAATGTTAAGGTTACAAGCAGAAATGTCTTGGAAAATATGGGCAGACTACATCAAATAGGATTGCAATTTATTTTTGTTAATTTTAGTAAATAAATAATATCAAACATACATAATGAAAGACTCGAATAAAAAATCGGAAAAGTCTTCATCGGATTCTGAAAATCCAGTTAAAAAGATAATTCCTGAAATGCCAAAGGATAAAAGAACTAAGGCATATAAGGAATGGATAGAAAAATATGGTGAACAAAATTCAGACTCTACAAATATTCCTGAAATGCCAAAGGATAAGAGAACAAAGGCATATAAGGACTGGGTGAAGCAATATGGTAATGAAAAATCTGACATTAAAAAATCAGATAAGAAAACAGATGAAATAAAAAAAGTTAAGACTAAAGTCATTAAAGCTAATTTAGAAGATTTAGTTACTTCTTTTGTAGATTTCATTAATTCTGAAGAATGGTTTCACAAAAGAAAAGAGATTGAAGATCTTAGAGGTAAAATAAATTTATCATTAAAAAAATCTGATTCAGATTCAGAAGAATCTAGAAATTTAAAATCTACATTTTTTCAAACCTTAAAAAGTTATTCTCATAAAAAGAGGAAATATTTCAATGAATTAAGTTCAAACCAAAAAGAAAACCTTAGTAAAAGAGAGGAATTAATTGAAAAAATAAAAGATCTAATTGTAGTTGATGAGAATTCAAATAAATTATATTCTAAATTTAAAGTACTAAAAGAAGAATGGCATAATACTGGTCAAGTTCCAATTACAGATAGAAATAATATTTGGGAAACTTATAGACATCATGTAGGCAAATTCTACGACTTTCTTCATTTAAATCGTGATCTAAGAGATCTTGATTACAAACATAATTACGAAGAAAAATTAAAAATTATTGAAAGAGCTGAGAAATTAGATGAAGTTGATGATATTATAAAAGCATCGAGAGATCTTAATGACCTGCATAGATTATGGAAAAATGAGTTAGGCCCAGTAGCCAGAGAGTTCAGTGATGATTTATGGGCTAGATTTCAAGCAGCTTCTAATAAAATTCATGCAAAAAAGCAGGATTTTCAAAAGGAAATCTCAAATGTCCAACAAGCAAATTTTGAAAAAAAACAAAGTGTAATTACCAAGATGAGAAACTTAACTTCATCAAATCCTAAAACACATTCAGATTGGCAAAATAAAATTAAAGATTTTGAAAAGTTAAAAGTTGAATTTCAAAATATAAAAAATCTTCATAAAAATAAGAATAAACAAAGCTGGAATGACTTTAGAATAGCTACTAAAGCCTTTAATACTGGTAAGAATGACTTTTACAAGAATCAAAAGAAAGAACTAAAGAAAAGTATAGATATAAAGAAAGCTCTTATCCAAGAAGTTAAAAATATTATTGAAAAAAATACAATTTCTGAAAACTCCGGAAGACTTAAAGTTATTCAAGAAGAGTGGAAAAAAGTTGGCTATCTTCCCAGAAAAATTTCTAATTCTTTATGGGATGAGTTTAAACCTATTGTTAATAGGTACTATGATATTTTAAAGTCTGGAGCTATTAATTTAAATGTAGATGAACAAAAGATATACGATGAAAAATCTAAGTTTATTAGTAAAATAAAATTTACAAAAAAGAAATTTACTATCGAAGAAATTAGAGATACATTTAATTTGTTAATTAAGGATTGGAATGAAATGGAAGAAGTTAATTCGAATTCATCAAAAATTCTAAATAATAATATGCTTAAGAAATTATCGTCTATTATTAAATCGCTTGATATAGAAACTAATGAAAAGAATAATTTAATCTTTGATTTTGAACTTCAATTATCAAAAGCAGATTCTGAGGAGATTAATAAAAAAATTATGTTTATTAAGAGAAAAATATCAGAACTTGAAGATGAGTCAAATCAATTTCAAAACAATTTAGAATTTTTCACTAGCTCAAGCAGTGAAAATCCATTATTTAAAAATGTTTCATCCAAAATTGAATCAATTAATGAAAAGATTGAGTTTTGGAAAGCAAGATTAAGGAAAGTTAAAAGTGCTTAAAGTTCTATTTATTGAAGAAACTCATTTTATACTTCACTTCAATATCTCCACTTGAAATTAAATTAAGCTCTTGTTTAAGTGATTTTCTCTTTTTATATGAAAGCTTGTCTGTAAAAAGAATTCCTTTAAGATGATCGAACTCATGCTGAATTACCCTAGCAATAATTCCTGAACAAATCATTTGTTGGGGCTCAAGATTTTTATCTAAGAAGTTAATTTTAAGTTTTTCTTTTCTTATTACATTTTCTGAAATATTAGGAATACTTAGACAACCTTCAGGATAATTAAAATCATTACCTGTCTCACTAATAATTTTAGGATTAATGAAAACTTGTTGCATGTTAATCAATTCTTCTTCTTTAAAATTTTCTTCTTCTTTAAAAAAAGAAAAATCTGCAACAAAAATAGCTTTAGAAATCCCTATTTGTGGTGCAGCAATTCCAACCCCATTTGCATTATACATAGTTTCCCAGAGATCTTTAATTAAAGGGCCTAAATTATCGGTTTCATCTATACTAATATTACTCGCTTTAAGCTTTAAGATTGGATCACCATATGCTAAGATTGGATGTATCATTTATTGATTTTTATTAAATAAGATTCCAGAATCAAAGATGCGCTAATTTTATCTATAATTGATTTATTCATTCTGCTTTTTTGATTGATTCCTGATTGTCTAATTATTAAGCTAGAAATCTTTGACGTATATCTTTCATCGATCCTTTCTATAATAATCTGAGGAAAAATAGATTTTAATGATTTAATAAATTGAATTATATCAATCTCAAGCTCATGTAATTTATTGTTTAGTTTTAAGGGCTTTCCAATAACAACCTTTTCTATTTTTTCATTTTCAATTAAGTCTTTCAAATAGAACATTAAACTTTTTGTTTCAATAGTATCTAAAGGAAAGGAAATAACTTTATTATGGTCCGATATTGATATACCTGTTCTCTTTTTTCCATAATCAATACCAATATATTTTGTATGTTTTTTTTTTAACAAGGTTCTAACTTTTTGAATATTTTAATTAAAGGTCTTTAGAATTAAATTCAATACTTTTACATGTAAAATTATTAAAAAT
>ERZ802822.1118-NODE-1118-length-17449-cov-22.791619_pt1 | contig 17449 bp, 17 predicted proteins | sample MGYA00345649_ERZ802822 | MGnify/ENA primary metagenome ERZ802822 (study PRJEB30503, sample SAMEA104212359) | marine metagenome | biome: Westerlies Biome; feature: [SRF] surface water layer (ENVO:00010504) within the epipelagic zone...; material: water...
CTTTCTCTTTCAGCTGAGTATTTAGCATCTCTAAACTGGTCTGGAGCTTTATTAATAAAATCAGATAAAACATTATCCAAAAATCTCATTACATCTCCAATCATATCTGGATCATCTTTCCACTCATCATATTTTTCTAAGTTTAAAGAAGATAAGCAACAAACAGCTGTTCTATCATTACCATCTTTATCTATTCCTGTAGGTAAAGTTATTTCACTACATAAGTTCGATGTTTTAACTGTTAAGTTTGCAAGCTTATGATGTTGAGGAATTAATCTGTTAACTGTATCAATATAAATAATATAAGGTTCCCCAGTTTCAATTCTAGCTGTTAATAGTCTAATCCATAAGTTTCTAGCTGAAACTGTTTGTTGTACTGTGCCATCTGCAGGACTTTTTAATGCCCATTGCTCATCTGTTTCAACTGCACGCATAAATGCATCTGAAAGTAAAACACCATGGTGTAAGTTTAATGCTTTTCTATTTGGATCACCACCTGTAGGTCTTCTCATCTCTATAAACTCTTCTATTTCAGGATGATCAACTGGAAGATAACAAGCAGCAGAACCTCTTCTTAATGAACCTTGGCTGATTGCCATTGTTAAAGAGTCCATTACTTTTATAAATGGAATTATTCCAGAAGTTTTTCCAACTTTACCAATTTTCTCTCCTATAGATCTTAAGTTACCCCAATAGCTTCCAATACCTCCACCCTTCGCAGCTAACCAAACATTTTCACTCCAAAGATCTAAAATACCACCAAGACTATCTGATGCTTCATTTAAAAAACATGAAATCGGTAATCCCCTTTTAGTTCCACCATTGGATAATACTGGTGTTGCCGGCATAAACCATAAATTGCTTATGTAATTGTAAATTCTTTGAGCATGTAAATTATCGTCTGCATAAGAGCTTGCGACACGAGCAAATAAATCTTGGAAAGACTCATTGTGACCAAGATATCTATCTTTCAAAGTCGCCTTGCCAAAATCAGTTAAGTTAGAGTCTCTGGAACGATCAATCTTAATAATTATGCCTTTCTCATTTTGAAAAAGTTCTGTTTCACTATTTAGTGAAAAAAGGTCAGGTCTGTTATTTCTTTCTACTTCTTTGACTTCTGGGCTATATTCGGAGACAGCTTTCTTCAGGGCCTGCGATAGAATTTTATTCATATTTAAAGTATTATAATTTGTTATTTATACGAAAACAACTATATGTTGTATGCGCTTTAAGTTAATATACTATATAAACAGTAAATCAATAGAACATTTATAGAACATAATGAAAAAAATATCAATAAAAAAAGAGAAAAAAAGGTAAGTAATTAACAATAATGTCAGAAAAATTAAAAATTGATCCCTACGGATTTAGAGAATACGACGCCCGATGGTTGTATAAAAAAGATATTAATCTTTCAGGAATTACGAATCTAGGTAAAGGGCTAGGTTCACAGATTATAAAACATACAAAAAAAAATAATCCAAGAATAATTGTGGGCCATGATTATAGATCATATAGTGAAGAAATTAAAAGTGCACTAATAAGTGGATTAATTTCAACTGGATGTTTTGTTGAAGATATAGGTTTATCTTTGTCACCAATGGTTTACTTCGCACAATTCAATTTAGATGCTGATGGAGTTGCAATGGTAACAGCCAGTCACAACGAAAATGGTTGGACAGGGGTAAAAATGGGAATCAAAAAGGGATTAACCCACGCACCAGATGAAATGAAAGAATTAAAAGAAATTACATTACAAGAAAAATTTGTTCAAGGAAAAGGAAACAAAAAAGAAATCAAAAATTTTGATAGAATATATAAAGAAGATCTAATCAAAAAGAATAAAATTAAAAAAAAGATCAAAGCAGTAGTTGCTTGTGGTAATGGAACTGCAGGAATTTTTGCACCAGATATTTTAAGACAAATTGGTTGTGAAGTAATTGAATTAGATTGTAATCTTGATTGGACTTTTCCAAAATATAATCCAAATCCTGAAGATTTAGAAATGTTACATGAAATTGCAAAAGCTGTTAAAGAAAATAATGCTGATATTGGCTTTGGCTTCGATGGAGATGGTGACAGAGTTGGAGTAATAGATGATGAAGGAAATGAAATTTTTTCAGATAAAATAGGTTTACTAATTGCAAGAAATTTATCCAATAAACATAATAATTCTAAATTTGTTGTAGATGTTAAATCTACCGGTTTGTATTCAAATGACAAAGTACTGATTAAGAATAAGTGTGAAACAATTTATTGGAAAACTGGTCACTCACACATTAAAAGGAAAGTTAATAATGAAAAAGCTTTAGCAGGATTTGAAAAAAGTGGACACTTTTTTTTCAATCAACCTTTAGGATATGGATATGATGATGGTATTAACTCAGCAATCCAAGTTTGTCATTTAATAGATGATCAAGGCAAAAAAGTCAGTGAAATAGTAAATCAACTACCAAAAACTTTTCAATCACCAACAATGGCACCTTTTTGTGAAGATAAAGAAAAATATGAAGTTGTTGAAGATATAAAAAAAGAGATTGAAAAAAGTAAAAAAGAAAAAATTAAGATTGATAACCAAGAAATAAGTGAAATATTAACTGTTAACGGTATAAGATTTTCATTTAAAGATGGATCTTGGGGATTAATTAGAGCTTCATCTAATAAACCATCATTAGTTATAGTAACTGAAAGTCCAACTTCTGATGAAAGAAAGCTTAAAATATTTTATTTTATTGATGAGTTACTAAAAAAAACAGGAAAAATTGGAGAGTACGATCAAAAGATATAAGTAATTAATTCTTATTATCCATATCACTTTCAGAAGTATTATCTATTTGAGACTCATCTTGGCTTTGATTAGTAGATTGATCACTATAAAATTTTTTTATTAATTCTTCCTCTTTCTTTTTTTGCTCTAAATCAAATTTTTGTTCCCATTCTTTAATTCTTTGATTTTCTTGTTTAATTCTCTCTTCTTCTTCAGCTTTTTGTTTTAAGGCTATTTCTTTTTCCTGTTCAGCTATTTTTTCCTCTTCTTGCTCTCTTTTAAGTGCTATAGCCCGTTCTCTTTCTTCTTTTTCTCTTAAAAATTTCTCTTTTTCTTCAGCTTTAAACTTTTCCTCTTTTAACCTTAACTCCTCCTCTATTACTCTTTGCTCTGCTTCCTCTTTTAATAATTGTCTTTCTATTTCTTGTACCCTTTCAGATTCTAATTGACGTAATCTATCTTCAGTTTCCCTTAATTTTTCTTCCTCATATTTTAACTTTCTAGCAGCTTCTCTTATTCTCTGTTCTTCATCTAATCTTTGTTGTCTTTCAGCTTCTTTGATTTCAAGTTGCCGCTGTCTTTCATTTTCTCTCATTTCTCTTATTTTTTCAGCTTCTATATCTTTAGCCTTAATAGCCTCCTGTTTAGCTTTAATTTTTTCCGATCTAATTCTTTGTCTTTCTAACATTTTAATTCTAAGCTCTTCCTCTTTAAGCTTTCGAGCATCTTCTCTTATTTTTTTAGCTTGTTCGTCTTTAATTCTTTGATTCTCGATCTTGAGTCTTTTAGCTTCAATTTTTTTTCGTTTTTCCTCATTTTTTTGAACTTGCTTTTCATTATCAAGAATTAATTTTTTTTGTGCTAATATTTGTTTTTTTTCTTCTCTAATTAAGTCTAGTCTATCTTTTTGAGCTTGTTTTTTTTGATTTTCTAAATCTCTTTTTTCATCTAATTCTCTTTGTCTCTCTTGTCTTTTCTTCTGTTTCTCTCTTTCTTTTTTAAGATTATGATAAAAATTACCTAATTTATTTTTAGTTTCCTCTATTACTTCAAAAGGATTAACTTTAATCTTATCTAGTTTGATATTTTTATTTATTAGGGACTGAATATTTTTAAAATTTTTGTCTTTTTTCTTATTGTTTTTTTTTAAACCCATACAAAAAATTTAACAATTTTAAAATACTTTAAATAGATCACATGTGGTTAAATTGAGTTTAAAATTTTAATTAAAAGTCCGTATTATTAAGAAATTAATAAAATACAATTTTTACGTGTAATTTAAAGTCTAATTTTTTTAAATAAATTAATTTTTTTGAAACAAGAATCATGTACTAGCAATTTAGATTTATGTTTAAGAATTTATTTATATTAGCTTGTATTTTATTATTATCAAATTGCACTACTCCTACATCTGCGTTTTTAGGGCCAATTTTTACTGGAGCTAAAACTGGTAGTGTTTATCAAGCATCTTTATCTTATGGTAGTAATAGAATTATTAATAAAATGAAAGAAGTGAAGCAAAATAATTTTCAGGAAATGAATTCATTAAACTCTGACTTATCAACTGATGATAGAAATCCCCTAGTATTAGTTGCATACAAAGTTTCAAAAATTGAAATATCTGATGTAATAGAGCCAGAACCCTTACCTTAAAAATTGTTATTAAAATAGTAAAACTTTCATTTTCAATTATTAAGAGTTTTGAATATTGATGAGAATCGCTTAAATTTTAATTAAGGGTGGTAGAGGGAGACTGAAGCCACCCCAACCCTCTTTCTAAAAATATAGCTTTTTTAATGGCAGATAAAAAAATCAGATCAGTTGCAAAAACATTTTCTTGGAGATTTTTAATATTTTTATATTGGATGTTATTTGGGTATATCTTTACAGGCTCTATTAAAATAGCAGGTATATTGGGTATTGGGTCTATAATCCCTCTTTTCTTTTACTACTTTCATGAAAGAGCTTGGAACCAGGTAAAATGGGGAACAGATAAAGAATAACTTTATAATTTTTTCTTTAATTGATCTGAAATAATTATTTTTTTGTTATTTATGTAATCTTCATGATTTTTTTCAATATTTTTAAGTTCATAAAGATAATTTACCATTACACCAAAAGATCTATTTAATCCAACCTCTGAAACATTGGCATTAATATTTATATCATCGATAATTGCTCCATTGCCTAGATGAAACCTGCAAACATCGTTAATTGGAAGACCCTTTTTATTTTTTTCATTCATTAAATAATGAGCAACTAATTTGATTATTGCTTGTTTATTTGAAACAATTCGTCCATCTCCAACTTTAAGATCTGAAGATTTTAAAAATGAAACATTATTGTAGGGTATTTTTCCTAAAATATTTTGAATAATTTTTTCATCTAAAGTAGTAAACCAATCTCTAAAACCAGGAATTGGAGAAAGAGTACCAAAATTTTTTATATTAGGTAATTCTTCCTGAATTTCGTAGACAACTCTTTTAATCAAAAAATTTCCAAGTGTAACTCTTGAAAGTCCTTCTTGGCAATTACTTATAGAATAAAAAGTTGCTGTATCATATTTTTTTGCACCTTCTGCACTTGGTTTCATTATTTCTTGGATTGATTTTCCTAAGCCATTAGTAAGTGCTACTTGCACAAATATTATTGGCTCGTCATCAAGCGCTGGATGAAAATAAGAAAAAAATCTTCTATCTTCTCCAAGTCTTCTTTTAAGTTCATTCATATCTTTTATTTTATGAACTCTTTCATACTGGATTATTTTTTCTAATACTGCTGCTTTAGTATCCCAAGTAATCTTAGCAAGTTTTAAAAATCCAGGGTTAAACCAAGATTTAAATAATTCTCTTAGATCATTGTCTAATGGTTTTAATTCTTTATTCTCATTTAGTATTTTGAGAAGGTCTTCTCTAAGAGACACAATTGTTGAAATCCCATTAGGTGACATATTCATTCTTCTAAATAATTCTCTTCTTTGACCTTCAGATGTAATAAATAATTTAAATAGATTCTTATCATTTTGTTCTGCTTTATAGAGATCTATAGCCTCAGTTACTTTAGTATGGTTTGGTCTAAATTTTTCATTTATCTTTTTAAAAAATAAAAGTTTTTTTTCAGGGCTTAATGTTTGATATAAGTCAGTAATATCTCTTGCAACAGTAATACCAAATGCAGCTCCTTTATTTGAAATTAGATCGTCACATAATGAAATAATTGATTCTAAATCATTTTTTTTAACTACACTTTTTTTGAATAGTTTTTGGCCTACGTCAGCAATGGATGAAATAATTTCTTTTAAATTAAACATAAAAAACTTTATCCAAATTATTAATTAATTGATAAGTACTCAAAAAAAGATCTTATTGAAACTATAATTAGAAAAGTTCCAAATATCTTACTTAATAATTTTTTGTTAATTTTATACACTGCTTTTGCACCAATTCTAGCCATAATCATCGTCACAGGAACAAATACTATAAAACCTAGTAAATTTATATATCCAACACTAAAAGGAGTATTAATATTATCAATTATTTTTCCTCCAGTGATCATTGTAATAGTTCCACTTACAGCTATCAAAAAACCCACAGCAGCAGCAGTACCTATTGATTTTCTAATGTCATATCCAAAAGTTCTCATAAAAGGAACCATTAAAGAACCACCACCAATTCCAAGTGGCACTGAAATAAAACCAATTATTATTCCAGAAATATTTTTTATTAAATCAGATATTTTTTTTGGATTTTCCATAAGTTTTTCCCTCACAAAAATAAAAAATAGCCCTACAATAAATGCAAATATTGAAAAAAATAAAACTAAAGCTGGAGTTTTTAAATTTACTGCTAAAAAAGTTCCAGCAATTACACCTAAAAGAATAAAAATACCAAATGATTTTACCATTTTAAAATCAACTGCATCATATTCCATATGTGTTTTGGTTGAGATAATAGATGTAGGTATAATAATTGCTAAAGATGTTCCAACTGACAGATGCATACGTGTTACAATATCAAAATCTAAAACTGTAAAAGCATAATACAATGCTGGTACCATTATAATTCCTCCCCCTACACCAAGTAAACCTGCCATAAAACCTGCTACTGCTGCCGCAGATGCTAAAACAATTAGTAAGTTAATTATTTCAGATGAATTTAATATTTCCATTTAAGAGCTAACTTGATTAGCTTTTTCGTTATTTTGAACAATTGTCATAATATGTTTTGCTTTCTGGAAATCTGAGTCTCTTGCCATCATATTATCACTTAAATATCTTTTCCATTCCTTTGATCCCACTTGACCATGATATAGTCCAACAGTATGTCTCATTATGTGATTTACCTTAGTCCCCAATTTAACTTCTTTATCTAAATATTCTAAAAGTTTTTCTGCTACTTGTTCCCGAGATGGATTGTCTGTTGTTTTAAATATTTCTTTTTCAATTTCAATTAAGGAATAAGGATTTTGATAAATTGATCTACCAATCATTACTCCATCGCAAAAATTTAAATGATTATTTATTTCTTCAACTTTTGTAATACCACCATTAATTATTATTTCTAAATCTGGATTTTCTTTTTTAATATCATAAACCATGTCATAATTTAATTTAGGTATATTTAAATTTTGTTTTGGAGATAAACCAGAAAGCATAGCTTTTCTTGCGTGTAAAATGAATGTTTTTGATCCAGCATCTCGCATTTTATGAATAAAATTATTTAGATAGTCGAATTCTTCTGTGTCATCAAAACCAATTCTAGTTTTTGCTGTTACAGGAATTTTACATGCATTTACCATTGAATTTATACATTCAGCTACTAAGTCTGGCTCTTTCATTAAACATGCACCAAACATATTCTTTTGAACTTTTTTACTAGGGCAGCCTAAGTTAATATTAATTTCATCATATCCCATATCCTCAGCAATTTTAGCCACTTCCGCTAATTCATTTTTATCTGATCCTCCTACTTGTAAGGCTAATGGTTTTTCTTCTGGACTGTAAGATAAGATTTTTTTTCTATCACCATGAATTGCAGATTTAGTAGCTACCATTTCAGAATAGAGCATCACATTTTTGCTCATTAATCTTAAAAAGAAACGATCATGTCTATCAGTACAATCCATCATCGGAGCTACTGAAACTTTTCTGTTAATTCTTTTTTTAGTATCCAAGAGGTTTACCCATTATTTTATCTGGAAGCCATGTCACTATTTCTGGAAAAATACACAAGATTAATATAGCTAAAGCCATGATAATCATGAACGGTATAGATCCTTTTAGAATTTCTGACAAACTAACATCTGGGGTAATTCCTTTAATTATATAAAGATTTAATCCCACAGGTGGTGTGATTAATCCTATCTCCATGTTGATCGTAAATACAATTGCAAACCAATAAGGGTCAAACCCTAAGGTTGTTATAACTGGTAATAATATTGCTGAGGTCATTACAATCACAGCAACTGGAGGTAAAAAGAAACCAGCTATTAAAAGAAATATATTGATTAAAATAAATACAACCCATTTATTTGAGCTTAATTCTACCATGCTCTGAGCCAAAGACTGAGTTACGTAAAGTTGTGAAAGAGTAAATGCAAAAAGATAAGAAGCAGCAATAATGAACATTATCATTACGCTTTCTTTCATTGAAACTTTAACAATATTCCATATTTTTTTTGGCTGATAAATTTTATAAACGACAGCGATTAATACAAAAACAAGAAATGCTCCAACACCTGAAGCTTCAGACGGTGTTGCAACACCACCATACAAAACATACAAGACACCAACTATAATTGCTAGAAAAGGGAAAATTCTTGGTAATACCTCAAGTTTTTCTTTTAAAGTTGGAGGTGTTCTATTTTTCAAAGCTCTAGCAGAATCTTTATCAATAAAATAACTATGTATAAGAGCCCATACAGCAAACATACCTGCTAACATGAAGCCAGGTACAAGGCCACATAAGAATAATCTTCCAATAGAAGTACCTGTCGCAATACCATAAACAATTAAGACAATACTTGGAGGAATTAAAACTCCCAATGTTCCTCCAGCAGCAATAGTACCTGTAGCTATTTGATCAGAGTATCCTCTTTTTCGCATCTCAGGAATTCCCATAGTTCCAATTGCGGCACAAGTCGCGGGACTAGAACCACTCAAAGCTGCAAAAATTGAACAAGCACCTATGTTCGAAATAACCAATCCTCCTGGAACTCTCCAAAGCCACCTATCTAAACCTGTATATAAATCTTTTCCTGCTGGAGAATTGGCAACCGCCATCCCCATTAAAATAAACATTGGTATCGAAAGCAAAACAAATGAATTCAATCCAGCATAAAATGTTTCTGCAAACACATCTAACATTTGAAAACCTTCAAATGATACTAAAAGAACTATTGATACAAAACTTAGACCAAAAGCTATAGGTATTCCTGAAAAAAGAACTATCAAAGTAAAAACTGCTACTATTATTGCAATTATTAATGGATCCATTAATTAAAATCCTTTTCATCAGTTAATTTAATAATTTCAGCTATGTATTGTAATATCATCAATATAGCCCCTAACATCATTGAAGAATAAGGTATCCATAATGGTGGATCCCAAACTGTTCCTGTTGAATAATTTTTTGTAAATGCCTCTTCAACCATTAAAAAACCAAAATAAAATAAAATCAAAAAAAATAATAAACTTAAAAGAGATGTAAAAATTTTTAATCTGACTACATTTTTTTTTGATAAAAAATCATATATCCATTCCATGCTAACATGAGCTTTTTCACTAAGAACATAAGCGCTACCTATAAAAGTGGAAGCTACTAAAAGCATTGTAACAAGTTCTGTTTGCCAAGTAATTGCTCTTTGAAAAAAATATCTTTCAAATACAAGTTCTACAATCACTAAAATTGATAAAAGCAAAGCTAAAACTGCAAATGCACCACAAGCTTTTGCAACATAATCACAAAATTTAAGATATCTATTTTTCATAAAAAAAACCCCTACTTAAAAGAATAAATAGGGGTTCTTTATATATTATTTTATTTAACTGCTAAAGCCATTTCCATTAGCTTATCACCACCTGGTACTTTATCAGCAAATGCCTTGTGAGAAGATTTTTTAGCAATCTCTACCCATGCAGAATGATCTTTTTCATTCATATACACTAACTTAACACCAGCTGCTTTGTAAGCATCTTCAAACTTTTTATCTAAGTTTTCTACTTGTGCTGTCATGTATTTTTCAGCAACTTTTCCAGCTTTCATTAAAGCTTTTTGTTGCTTAGAATTTAATGCATCAAAAGACTTTTGAGACATAAGAATTGGTTCATACATAAACCATAAACCAAATTTTCCTGGAGGAGTTGCACATGAAACTTGTTCATATATTTTGTAACTAACAAAACTTCCTGAACTAGTATTTGCACCTGTTAATACACCAGTTTGTAATCCAGTATAAATTTCAGATGATGGCATACTTTGAATACCTGCTCCTGCAGCTTCTAACATTTGGTTAAATGCTTTTCCAGCAGCTCTCATTACTTGTCCTTTTGCATCGCTAGGATTTTTAATACATTTTGTTTTCGAAGCAAAACCACCACCTAACCAAGCATCAGATAAAACTACAACACCAGCATTATTAATTATTTTTTTAATTTCAGTCATCATTGGACCTTTATTAAATCTTAATGCATGTTTGTGGTTTTTAACAGTTCCTGGCATTAACGTAGCGTCAAACTCAGGATGAAACTTTGATGCATAAGCTAATGGGAATGCAGAAATATCCAATTGACCAGTTGTCATTGGCTTCCACTGTTCTTTAGGTTTATACAAAGATTTAGCTGGATAAATTCTGATATCTATTCCAACATTTGCTTTTTTAACCTCGTCAGCAATGATTTGAACCATTTCGTGACGTGGGTCGAATGATCCATCAGCTCTTGGAGTTCCAGGCCATTGGTGACTAGCTTTTAACGTAACCGCAAAAGCAGAACCAACAGTAGTAAAAACAAAAACTAATGAAGTTAAATATAAAGATATTTTTTTTAACATTATTTTTTCCCTCTATTGTTATTTTTAATAATTCAATTAAAATGAACTTATTAATAAGAGTCAAGCCGGCAAAAGAACTTTTAATAAACAGAAACCTATGGATGGACCTTTAAAAAACCTATTAGTTGTTGATTTAACCAGAGTATTGGTGGGTCCCTACTGCACGATGATATTGTCAGACCTTGGTGCAAGAGTAATAAAGGTTGAAGCCCCAGAAATTGGAGATGACTCTAGAAAATTTGGTCCATTTATTGAAGATTATTCTGCTTACTTCATGTCTCTAAATAGAGGTAAAGAAAGTATTGCACTTAATTTAAAAAATGAAGATGATAAAAAAATATTTGATAAAATTTTATCTAAAGCAGATATTTTAGTTGAAAACTTTAAACCTGGTACTCTAGAAAAATGGGGATATGGTTGGAAAGATGTTAATAAAAAATATCCAAAATTAATTTATGCTTCTGCCTCTGGTTTCGGACAAACAGGTCCTTTAAAAGAATTACCTGCTTATGATATGGTTGTACAAGGTATGGGTGGTTTAATGAGTGTAACAGGTCAACCTAACTCTGAACCCACAAGAGTTGGAACATCTATTGGAGATATTACAGCAGGTTTATTTACAACTATTGGAATTAATGCTGCGCTTTATGATAGACAAAAAACAGGTAAAGGTATGTACATAGATGTTTCTATGCTTGATTGTCAGATAGCTATTTTAGAAAATGCTATAGCTCGTTATCTCGCAAAAAATGAAATTCCAAAGCCAATGGGTTCTCGACATCCATCAATTGCACCATTTGAGGCTTTCAAAACTCAAGATAGCTATATAATTATTGCTGCTGGTAACGACAAACTGTTTGAAAAACTTTGCACTCTTTTAAAATTACCAGAATTAATTCAAGATCCAAAATTTTCTGATAATTCATCAAGAGCTCAAAATATGGATGAACTTAAAAAAATTTTAGAAAATAAATTATCTTCAAGAAAAACTAATGAATGGGTTAAGGATATGGAAAAAGAAAAAATTCCTTGTGGTCCAATATTTAATATCAAAGAAGCTGTTGAAAATCCTCAAGTAGACTCAAGAAACATGATTGTTAAAGCTTACCATAAAGTCATTGGAGATTTTAAATTAGCAGGTAATCCAATAAAAATGTCAGCTTACAAAGATGAAAAAACTAGAGGTGATATTCCAGATTTAGATGAGCACAGAGAAAAAATTTTAAAAGAATTTGATTAATTTGTTTCTGTTTCGTCAGAGTTAGTCTCTGTAACTTGTTCTTCTGACTCAGAAATTTGATCTAGAGAAACATCTTCATCAGTTTGGGGTTCGTCTGATACGGCATCTTCTACAGTTGGTTGAGCTGTTTCAGATAATTCTGCTAAGTCTTCTTTAGATACTTGAATTTTTTCTGGAGCTTTTCTAGCTCTTTTAGATGGCAGAATAGGTGTTCCACTTTTTGAAATTTCACCTTTGTATAAACTCTCAAAATCGTCACCTATATCTTCATCAGCTTCTGCTCCATCATCAACTTGTTCAACATGTTTTCTTAACTTGTAAACTGCACTTTCAGTTAAGTCTGGAACTTTAATATTTTCCTGTGCAATTTCTCTCAATGCTATGACAGTATTTTTATCGTTATCTCTATCTAAAGTTGGTTCAATTCCAGTGTTAAGTTGAGTTGCTCTTTCTTTTGCAACAAGAACTAATTCATAAGGGCTGTCAACTTTATCGATACAATCTTCTACGGTAACTCTCGCCATGCGCAGTATCTATACAGTGAAGTTTAAAAAATCAAGGAGAATTTTTATATATATTTGGGATTTAGCTTATTTCTAACAAAAAAGAGAAGGATAATTGAAATAAAGATATAAACAAAAGATACAAAAGCAATCTGCTCAATAGAATATCCTTGATCAATTAAAAGACCAAATAAAGCGGTTCCAAAAGCAGTAGAAAAAACCATTAATGCAGTGGAAAGAGCTTTAATAGATCCAATATGCTTTACCCCATAAATTTCTGCCCATGTAGAAGATCCCAAAACGTTGGCTAGTCCATTTGAAATACCAATTAAACCTAAAAATATAAATGATGTCATAGAGGAATCAAAAAAAATTAAGACTAAAGTAGATAACAATAATGGAATATTCATGAAAATGAGTAACTTTCTACTGGTAAACTTATCAATTAAGAAGCCAGAGATTAATAAAGTCACTACAGATAAAATTGAGTAAACCATAAATGATTGGGCAATTACAAAAGTTCCCCAGTCTTTAGATTCGGTAATAAATGATTGATATACAAATACCCCTGTAGCAATCCATGGCATTGCCAACATATTTAGACAAATAATGTAAAATCTATAATCTTTTAATACTTCAATTCTTTTCCACTGAAAAATATCTTTTTCTTTATGTTCTGTATCTTTCACTTCTTCTCTTGAATCAAAATTTAAATTTTTAATCAAAATAAAAGAAGTTATTGGCAAGAATATTAAAACTAATATTGATACTGAAATCCAAATATTTTGCCAACTTGTGATAGTTAATAAGTATACAATTAAAACTGGTAAAATAAATTCTGCAGTTGAAAGACCAAACCATCCTGTGCTTAAAGCTTTACCTCTAGATTTTGTAAAATATCTTGAGATAGTAGTAGTTGCAGTATGGGACATCATCCCCTGACCAGAAAATCTCATTAGAAATATAGCAACAAATAAAAATGCAACTGATGATATTTTAGAAAAGAAAAAACATGAAAAAGAAAGAAGTAATGTTACAAAAAAAGCAAATTTGAAAATATTGATATCATCAATTTTTTTTCCAACCCATATTAAAAGAAAGCTACTGAGTAATGTTGCAGTTGCATAAATTGATCCAAATTGTCCCTGTGTAATAGAAAGTGTATCACGTATGCTTGAATTAAATAGACCAAGAAAAAAACTCTGTCCAAAACTTGAAAAAAATGTAAATATAAAACCAAATATAATTACTTTTAAACTTAAACTCTTAAACATATAAAAAAATTATGACTTGTAATGTTGCTTTCATAGGTCTTGGTGTTATGGGCTATCCAATGGCTGGTTATATATCAAAAGCTGGACACAATGTAACTGTTTTTAATAGAACTAAATCTAAAGCTGAAAAATGGGTGAGTGAATACAAAGGCAAAATAGCTGAAACACCTGCTGAAGCTGCAAAAGATGCTGAATATATTTTTACCTGTGTTGGAAACGACAATGATTTAAGAGAAGTTACTTTTGGTGACAATGGTATTTTTAAAACTATTAAAAAAGGATCTGTTTATGTGGATAACACTACTGCTTCTGCAACAATAGCTAGAGAAATTCATGAGTATGCAAAAAAAAATGGTTTTGGTTCTTTAGATGCCCCTGTATCTGGTGGACAAGCTGGTGCAGAAAATGGTGCTCTTACTGTTATGATTGGTGGAGATCAAGCTGACTTTGACAAAGCAAAAGATAAAATAGATTGTTACAGTAAAAAAATGAAATTACTAGGTGGTCCAGGTAATGGACAGCTAGCCAAAATGGTAAACCAAATTTGTATTGCAGGATTAGTTCAGGGTTTATCTGAAGCTATTAATTTTGGAATGAAAGCTGGATTAAACATGGAAGATGTTATTGAAGTAATTTCAAAAGGTGCTGCTCAATCCTGGCAGATGGAAAATAGATATAAAACAATGATTGATGATAAGTTTGATTTTGGTTTTGCTGTAGATTGGATGAGAAAAGATCTTAAGATTGCGATGGATGAAGCTAAAAATAATGGTTCATTATTACCTGTAACTGAATTAGTTGATAAGTATTATGGTGAAGTTCAGGGTATGGGTGGAAATCGTTGGGATACATCTAGCTTAATCAAAAGATTTAGAAAGTAGACTCGTATGCAGCCAGCATACTATGAAAATTTCGAAGAAATTCAGAACAAGTATTGGTCTATGCTAGATGATGCAATAACTAATAGAGGTTCACAGTTTAGAATACCTGTTTTCATTTGTGCTCATCAAGATGAAGTTGATGGTAGGATTGTTGTTTTACGTAAATCTGATAGAGAAAATAATCTATTACAATTTCACACTGATTTAAGATCTCCTAAGGTAGATATTCTTAAAAAAAATAAAAATGCCTCTCTAGTTTTTTACGACAAAGAAGAAAAGATCCAATTAAGGGTAAAAGTAGAATGTGAAGTGAATAATCAAAATTCTATAACAGAAGAATCTTGGAAAAAAACTCAACATATAAGCAGACGTTGTTACTTAACAGATAGTCCTCCAGGGACAGCATCAGAAAATCCAACTTCTGGAATGATATCTAAATTAGAAGATTTTGATTATACAATGGAACAAAGTGAAGAGGGTTTTAAAAACTTTACTGTTATCAAATGTAAAATCAAATCTATTGAGTGGCTTTATCTTGCAGCCAAAGGTCATCGAAGAGCAAAGTTTGATTTAGAAACTAATAAAAATGCTTGGCTGGTTCCTTAAAAAATAGATTTAGAATATTTTTTCCAATTATCCTGATAATGTTTTGTGTTTTCAAACACTGCTTTTTTCTCTTCTTCAGTAACTTCTCTAACAACTTTTCCTGGCGAACCTATTACTAATGAGTTATCTGGTATTTCTTTATTTTCTGTTATTAAAGCTTTTGCTCCAATGATACAATTTTTTCCAATCTTAGCATTGTTTAGAATCACTGCACCAATTCCAATTAAACTATTGTCCCCTATCGTACATCCATGAAGCATAACCATATGACCAACTGTTACATCTTTTCCAACTTTAATAGGATAACCTGGGTCTGTGTGTAACACACTTCCATCTTGAACATTGGATCCCTCGCCAATATGAATATTTTCTATGTCTCCTCTTAAGGTTGCATTAAACCAAATACTTGAGTTTTTTTCTAAGGTAACATCACCTATTATGGTTGCATTTGGGGCTACCCAATTTTCGCCAGAGTTTTTTGGTTTTTTATCTTTTAAATCGTAAAACATAATTTATATATTATTACATTATGCCAATACAAACTCCAATATGTGATTTCGGGCAAAAAGCTCACAACTTTGAATTAAAATCTACTGATAATAAAATATTATCTTTAAATGATGTTAAAGGTGAAAATGGAACCTTGATTATGTTTATTTGTAATCATTGTCCTTATGTGAAAGCAGTTACCAAAGATATTGTTGAAGATTGTAATGAATTAAAAAAAATTGGGATTAATTCAGTAGCTATATGTGCAAATGATGCTGAAAATTATCCAGAAGACTCTTTTGATAATATGATTGAATTTGCGAAAAAAAATCAATTTAGTTTTCCATACTTAAATGATGAAACTCAAGAAATTGCTAAAACATATGATGCAGTATGTACGCCAGATTTTTTTGGTTACAATAAAGATTTAGAGCTTCAGTACAGGGGTAGATTAAGAGAACTTAAAAACTTAGTTCCAGTTAGAAGTGGAGAGAGTGATTTATTAAAGGCTATGAAACAAATAGCTGAGACTGGAAAAGGACCTGAAAGTCAAATACCTAGCGCTGGCTGTGGTATTAAGTGGAAACAATAATTAATGTATCTAATCATCACTAGAGCCTTCCCACCTGAGTTAGGCGGCATGCAAAGTTTAATGTGGGGCTTAACTAAAGAGATGTCTAAAAACTTTATGATTAAAGTTTTTGCAGATTATCATGAGAATCATAAAGAATTTGATAATAAAGAAAATTTTTCAATAGAACGGGTTGGTGGAATTAAATTCTTAAGAAAAATAAGAAAAGCTCAATTAATAAATGAATTTATAAAAGAAAATAAAATTCAAGGAATTATTGCTGATCACTGGAAGAGTTTAGAGTTGATTAAAACAGACAAAAAGAAATATTGCTTAATACACGGTAAAGAAATTAATCATCCTAAAGGCAGCTCTTTAAACAAAAGATTAATTAAAGTTCTCAACAATGTTGAGAAAGTGATAGCTAACTCAGAATATACAAAAAATCTGGCAATAAATAACGGTGTTAATAGGGATAAAGTTATCGTAATTAATCCTGGTGTTGGAATTGTTGAGGAATTAAATAAAAAATCATTAGAAAAAGTTGAGAGTTTACTTAAAATAAAGACACCTCGTCTTATTACCGTATCAAGATTTGATAAAAGAAAAAATCATGAAAAAGTCATAATGGCTTTAAGAAATTTAAAACAACAATACCCTGATATTGTCTACATTTGTATTGGATATGGTGATGAAGAAGAAAATTTAAAAAAATTAGTTCAAGAACTTGATTTAGGTTCTCAAGTTATGTTTTTCAAAGATATTAGTAACGATCTTAAAAATGCTTTAATAGCAAAATCAAATATATTTGTTATGCCTTCAATAATTCACAAAACATCTGTTGAAGGTTTCGGTATAGCATATGTAGAAGCTGCACAGTATGGAATTCCTTCATTAGGTGGGAAAGATGGAGGTGCTTCAGATGCAATCAGTCATGATAAAACAGGTTTAATTTGTGACGGAAACAACCTAGATGATATTTATTCATCATTGAATTCAATGATTGAAAATAAAAAATATCATGTGTTTGGTAAAAATGCTAAAGAATATGTTTCTAAGTTTCAATGGGA
>ERZ802822.1120-NODE-1120-length-17444-cov-6.641562_pt1 | contig 17444 bp, 22 predicted proteins | sample MGYA00345649_ERZ802822 | MGnify/ENA primary metagenome ERZ802822 (study PRJEB30503, sample SAMEA104212359) | marine metagenome | biome: Westerlies Biome; feature: [SRF] surface water layer (ENVO:00010504) within the epipelagic zone...; material: water...
AATAATAGCAAAAAATAGACAATCATATGGATAGTAAAGGTTTTGAATCTCTTGGGAAAGTTCTGTTAAATAATAATATAAGTGCAAAAAAAAAATTTGGTCAAAATTTTCTTCATGACAAAAATATTATTAATCAAATAGTTAAAGCATCAAATTCTGAAGGTAAAAATATTGTAGAGGTTGGCCCTGGACCATGTTTATTAACAAAAATTCTTTTAGAAAAAAATCCAAAGAGTGTTTTGGCAATTGAAACGGATAAATCTTTTTTACCAATATTAAATAAAATAAAAGAGGATTATCCATTAAAATTTAATTTTATAATTCAAGATATCCTGAAAGTTGATTTAGATAATTTAATTAAGGATAATTATTCTATTGTATCAAATTTACCCTACAACATATCAGTTCCGTTTATTACATCCCTGATTGAAAAAAATCAGCCTGTTAAATGGGATAGCCTAACTTTAACTGTTCAAAAGGAGGTTGCTGATAGAATGTTGGCAGAGGTAAACTCCAGGCAATATGGAAGGTTAAGTGTATTAACTAAATGGAGATCTTATATTGAAAAAGTATGCGATATTAAACCAACTTGCTTTATTCCTGAGCCAAAAGTTATGTCTACGGTTATAAAAATTAGACCAAAAAATAATGTAACAAGTCCATCTGTTGAGAGTTTTAAGAAAATAGCATCTGCTGCATTTGGATTTAGAAGAAAAACACTCAAAAAAAGCTTAAGCCAACTTGGTATAGACGGAGAGGAACTTGCAAAAAGGGCTAATATTGATCCTAAGTTAAGAGCTCAAAACTTAACAATAGAAGATTTTTGTAATTTATCTGAAGTGTATGAAAAACTAAAGATCATTTAATAAATTATTAATTACTTCTTGTATCTTAAGCTGGCGGGATCTTTTTAATCCTTCGGCAACAAGAATAGACTCTATATTAACCAAGCTATCTTCGAAATCTTCATTAACAATAATATAATCATACTCAGCATAATGGCTTATTTCATTAGATGCCTTTGACATTCTATCTTTTACTGTCTTGTTAGTGTCTTGATTTCTTTTTAAAAGTCTTTTTTCTAACTCTTTTGCCGATGGAGGCAATACAAACACTTTAACTAAATCATCCTGAAGTGAATTCATTAATTGCTGTGTTCCCTGCCAATCAATATCGAACAAAACATCTTTACCAGATTCTATAGCTGCTATAATAGGACTCTTAGGTGTACCATAATAATGATCAAAAACTTTTGCTGATTCTAAAAACTCATCTCTTTTTAACATTTCATTAAACTTTCCATCATCAATGAAATAATAATCGCTTTCATTAATCTCACCAGGTCTAGGAGGTCGAGTAGTATATGAAATTGATAAAAAAAGATTTTTATTTCTTTCTAATAGCTTTCTTGATAACGAAGTCTTTCCAGCTCCGGACGGAGAGGATAAAACAAACAAAATTCCCCTTCTATTATTTTTCAGATTATTATTCATAAAATCAATTATAATAGCGTGAGAAAATTAAGGAAGCATTAGTTCCTCCAAATCCAAAAGAGTTTGATAAAATAGAATTAACTTCCTTTTTTTTGCTTTCATAAGGGACTAAATCAATTTTAGTTTCTACAGAGGGATTATCTAAGTTTAATGTAGGTGGAATAATATTTTCTCTTAAACACATTATGCTAAAAACTGCTTCAACAGCCCCAGCAGCTCCAAGAAGATGACCTATTGACGATTTAGTAGATGACATTGATAAACCATCAACTTTGCCTTCAAAAGCTTTTTCTACCGCTTTTAGCTCTATTTCATCACCTAAAGGAGTAGAGGTACCGTGAGCATTAACATAGTCAATTTCTTCAGCGCCAATTCCAGATTCATTCAATGCCATTACAATGGATCTATAAGCACCATCTCCATCTTCAGCAGGTGAAGTTATATGAAATGCATCACCAGAAACACCATACCCCTTAAGTTCTCCATAAATTTCAGCATTCCTTGATAGGGCATGCTCAAGCTCTTCAAGAACTACAAAGCCTGCTCCCTCCCCCATAACAAAACCATCTCTATCAGAATCGTATGGCCTTGAGGCTTTTTCAGGAGTGTCATTAAAATTAGTACTTAACGCTCGACTTGCAGAAAAACCAGCCATTCCAACTGGGCAAATAGCTGCTTCAGCACCTCCAACAACCATTAAATCAGCTTTATTACTTTTAATCATTTGCGCACCCTCACCTATTGAATGCGAACCTGACGCACATGCTGTTACAGCGGCTAAATTAGGACCTTTTAAATTATTTCTAATTGAAATTTGTCCAGCAGCTAAATTGATTAAAGCTCCTGGTATAAAAAATGGGCTAACCCTTCTTGGTCCCTTCTCTTTTAAAAGAAGTGAAGTCTTTTCTATACTTGCAAGACCTCCTATTCCTGATCCAACACCTACACCAGCTCTAAACTGACTATTTTCATCGTTAGGAATCCAACCAGAGTCCTTTAAAGCCATTTCAGCGGCAGCAATGCCATACAGTATGAAGGTATCGACTTTTTTTTGATCTTTTGTTGAAACCCAATCATCTGGGTTAAACGTTCCATCACTAGAAGATATCCCTGCCCCTAAGGGTACCTCACATGCTATTGTGCAGGGGAAGCCAGTAGCATCAAAACGAGTAATTGAAGATGCACCTGACTTTCCATCTATTAAATTCTTCCATGAAGTATTTGTATCTCCTCCAAGCGGAGTTACAGCACCTACCCCAGTAACAACAACTCTACGCATTAAAGGATTCAATTTATATTAAATGCTAGCTTTTTGTAGAGTCAATAAAGCTTATCGCATCTCCAACAGAGAGAATGCTCTCAGCTGCATCATCAGGTATCTCAATACCAAACTCTTCTTCAAAAGCCATTACTAACTCAACTGTATCTAAGCTATCAGCTCCTAAATCTTCAATAAAACTTGCAGAAGCTGTCACTTTATCTGCATCTACTCCTAAATGTTCAACTACTATCGCTTGAACTTTTTCTAGTGTATCGCTCATTTTATATTCCTTTTAAATTATTCTTAATATTAACAAGATTTGATTAGTTTGAATCACATCAATGCGATTTAGCACATTGAATCTACTTATACAAGAATCTGATTAATTAAGCTATAAATTAAACCATTAACATTCCGCCGTTTATATGAAGTGTTTGTCCTGTAATATAGCCTGCGCTATCAGAAGCTAGATAAGATACAGCTCCAGAAATATCTTTAGGTAAGCCCAATCTTTTTAATACGATAGATTTTAATATTTCATCTTTACGAGAATCGTCTAGTTTAGCTGTCATATTTGTTTCAACAAATCCTGGGGCTATACAATTAACAGTAATTGATCTTGAGCCCAATTCTTGCGCTAATGATTTTGACATCCCTATTATTGCAGCCTTTGAAGCAGAGTAATTTGCTTGCCCAGCTCCGCCAAGAACCCCTATCACAGAGGTAATATTTATAACTCTACCATATCTTCTTTTAACCATCCCTTTTACAGCGGCCTTGGTGATCTTAAAAGTCGAGGTTAGATTTATATTAATCACATTACTCCATTGCTCATCAGACATTCTTAGAAAAATATTATCATCTGTTATACCAGCATTATTTATAAGGATATCAATTTGTCCTAATTTATTTTCTGCATCTTCAACAAGTTTTTCAATTTCATTATGTTTTGATAAATCAGCCAAAATATAATCAGAGTATCCTTCTAATTCATTTTTAAGTTTAATTAACTCTTCTTCATTTCTTCCAGTCAGACATATATCAGCACCTAATGAAGAAAGTTCATTTGCTATAGCCTTTCCTATGCCACCGCTAGCACCAGTTAATAAAACTTTTTTGCGTTCTAAGTTAATCATTCAATACCTCACTTATCTAGAAACGATAGAAAATCATCGACACTAGACTTACCATTAACAGATTTTCTATTAAATGACGGACAGCTTCTTTTTGCAAGGTTACTTAAAACCGAACCGCTGCCTATCTCATAAAAGTCACTAACACCTTCTTTTTCAAGTTTAATCATAATCTCTCTCCATCTAACCATTTCTGTAACTTGATTTATTAGATTATGCTTTATTCCATCAACACTTTTTTCTGAATTAACTTTTACATTTGATAATACTGGAATAAGAGGCTCCATTAAATTAACATTTTTAATTGTTTCAAGCATAATTTCCTTTGCAGGTTTCATTAAAGGACAGTGAAAAGGAGCGCTAACTGAAAGCTGAAGAGCTTTTTTCGCTCCATTCTCTAAAAAAACCTCTAAGGACTCCTTAATATTATTTTTTAATCCAGAAATAACAACCTGAGCTTCAGCATTATCATTGGCAGGATAGACCTTTTCTTTTAACTGATTTTGTTCAATTACCTCAATAACTTCTTTTATTGATAAGCCTAATATTGCTGCCATTGAGCCCTGACCATTGGGAACTGCATCTTGCATTGCTCTACCACGAACCTTCAGTAATAGAGAAACATCCTTTAATGATAAACTCTCTGCGGCGGCTAGAGCTGTATACTCACCTAAAGAGTGACCGGCTAAAATATCCGCAATTGACTCAATTCTAAAACCACGTCTTTTTAAAATTTTTATAATAGCCATACCAACAGCCATTATAGCTGGCTGCGTATTTTCAGTTAAAATAAGAGTTTCCTCTGGCCCTTCAAACATTATCTTAGATAAATTTTGTTCAAGTGTATCGTCAACTTCTTCAAAAACTTCTTTAGCTTCAGAAAAAGAAGAATATAAATCATACCCCATTCCTACAAACTGACTACCCTGCCCTGGAAAAACAATTGCCTTCATTTTAAACTCCCTTTATACCACATATTAAATTCATTTAATGACATTATAACAAGCTTGCAAATTAAACTCTAATGCATTAAAGAACTCCTTAGTTTTTAAAATAAAATTTTAAAAGGAACATGAATGCCATATTACGAGCATGTATTTATAACTAGACCAGAGATTGCCCCTCAGCAAGTGGAGAACCTAGTTGATGAAATAAAGACTATAATCAAAGATAATGGCGGTAAAGCCGTTTATACTGAATATTGGGGATTAAGGGATCTCGCTTACAAGATTAAGAAAAGTGAGAGAGGTCACTATTCTTTATTAAGAATAGATAGTCCAAGTCCGGCTATTCAAGAACTAGAAAGAGTTCAAAAATTAAACGAAGATGTTTTAAGATTTTTAACAACAAAAACTGAAGACCTCAGCCAAGAAACATCTCCAGTAATGAAGGCTTCTGTTAAAAAAGAGGGCTCATACAGCTCTAATAAGGGTGCTTAACAATGAATAATGTTATTCCAAATATTACACAGATTCCAACAAAGAGACCTTTTCTTCGTAGAAAAAAAACTTGCCCTTTTTCTGGGGATAAATCACCGAAAATAGACTATAAAGACACAAAACTTTTAAGAAAATATCTATCAGAAAGAGGTAAAATGATACCTAGTAGAATTACAGCGGTTTCAGCAAAAAAACAAAGAGAGTTAGCAAGAGCTATTAAAAGATCTCGCTATATTGCCCTTATTCCCTATCAAATGGATTAAAAAAAATGGAAGTAATATTACTTGAAAGAATTGAACGCCTGGGTCAAATGGGTGATGTAGTTGTTGTAAAAGATGGTTTTGCCAGAAATTTCTTATTACCTAAAAATAAAGCATTAAGGGCTAATAAGATAAATCTTGAATATTTTGAAAAAGAAAAAATAAACTTAGAGGCAAAAAACTTAAAGTTAAAAAGTGAAGCAGAATCAATTTCTGAAAAAATAACAAAAGATAACTATATTATTATAAGGCAAGCTAGTGATACAGGGCAATTATATGGCTCAGTTAATTCTGGAGATATTAAAATTAAACTTCAAGAAGAAGGATTTTCATTAGAAAAAAACCAAGTTGTTCTTGATAAGCCTATTAAAGAAATTGGACACCATGAAATAAGACTTAAACTTCATCCAGAAGTTATTTCAACTATTAATATCTATATATCTAGAAGCATAGATGAAGCAGAAGCACTTATAAGTGGAAAAAATATTGAATCAACAAAGTTAAAAGAAGATGAGACAATTGATCTAGAAGAAATTTTTGAAGAAGGCGCTTTACCTAATGACTCAATTTCAAACGAAGTTGAGGACATTAATCATGAAGATACTCAGCCAAACATTGCTAATGATCCTAATGAAGAAGAAGTTTTAGAAGAAAAAGCTGAGCAACAAGAATCAAAAGAAACAGATAGTTAAAAACTTAACCCCAATATTCACACTTATCCACAGATAATTTTCTTTCTTTTGTATTCACTTAAGATGTAGATTGCATATATGGAGCAATCATCCCCAATTTTATTAAATCAAAACTCTGCTAATGATAGGCAAAAAGAGCTACCTCATAATTTAGAGGCAGAACAGCAATTATTAGGCGCATTGATAAAAAATAATGACCTAATCGATAGAATTTCGCAGCTTGGATTGAAGAACTTTCACTTCTATGAAGTGTTTCATCAAGAAGTTTATGAAAAAATCATACAAATGAATAATAATGGTAAGGCTGTTACTATTCTTTTCTTGAAAACGCTTTTTGAAACTAATGATGTTTTTGACTCAGATAGTTATTTTATAAGCCTAGTTGCTAATGCAAGCCATAGTTTAGTTATAAAAGACGTCGCAAATGAGATCTATGAACTCTCGATAAGAAGACAATTAATTCAAACTGCAGAATCTTTAGAACATTCTTCTTACGCTTTAAATGAGGACAGAGAAGTTTCTGAGATTATTGAAGAAACTGAAATTCAACTTTATGAAATTGATCAAAAAGGACAGTCCGGTAAAAGTTTTTATAGCTTTGAAGATTCTATCGCAGAATCCTTAGATGCTGCTGCAAATGCATATGCATCCGATGATGGGCTAGCAGGGTTAGCAACTGGTTTTTCTGATTTAGACAAAGCCTTAGGCGGGTTACAAAAGTCTGATCTTATTATACTTGCCGGAAGACCAGCCATGGGTAAAACATCATTAGCATCAAATATAGCCTTTAATATTGCTAAGAAATTTAGCGATGAAATAAATAATAATGAAATGACTCCTTTAAAAGGAAATTTAGAGGAAAATAAATTTGGTGCGGTTGCATTTTTTTCTCTTGAAATGTCTGCTGAACAGTTAAGTACAAGAATTATTTCTGATCAGGCCGGGGTGTCATCTAGTGATGTTAGACAAGGAAAAATTGATGAAAGAGAAATCAGTAATTATATGAAAGTGGCTGAGGATCTTAAAAATGTACCTCTTTATATAGATCAAACTGGTGCTATACCAATTGGAGTTCTATCTTCTAGAGCAAGAAGATTATCAAGAACATTAAAACAAAAAAAACAAGATCTATCATTAATAGTTGTTGATTACCTTCAATTGGCAACAACAGGTTCTGATAAATACAGAGGTAATGTTGTTCAAGAAATTTCTCAAATCACCCAAGGTCTCAAAGCTCTCGCTAAAGAATTAAATGTGCCTGTTATTGCTCTTTCACAATTATCAAGAAACGTTGAATCAAGAGACAACAAAAGACCACAATTATCTGACCTAAGAGACTCTGGAGCAATTGAGCAAGATGCAGATATAGTAATGTTTGTATACAGAGAGGAATATTACTTGAGGCGTGACGAACCTGATGCTGGCACAGAACAACATATAGACTGGCAAAATAAAATGACTGAAGCTCATGGAAAAGCATCAGTTTTAATAGAAAAACACAGGCATGGAGCTGTTAAATCAGTAGATATGCAATTTACAGAAAAATTTACTAGATTCTCTGATCTTGCTCGTGATGAATTTATCCCAGAAAGAATGGAATAAATAGAAATGAAAATTTTAATTAATACTGGTTCGTCTGTTATTGGTTTTTTTCAAGAAACAGGAAAAATTTCTGTATTTATTTTATATACAATTAAAGCTGCTTTTTCGAAATGGTACTTAAAAAATATTTTTACTCAACTAGTTATGATTGGTTACTTATCTCTACCAGTTGTTGCTCTAACTTCTTTCTTTACAGGTGGAGCATTGGCAATACAGATATATTACGGTGGAAATCAATTTAATTCAGAAATTATTGTTTCATCAATAGTTGCTCTTGGAATAACAAGGGAACTAGGGCCGGTTCTAGGGGGAATAGTTGTTGCAGGAAGAGTTTCAGCTGCAATAGCAGCCGAACTAGGAACAATGAAAGTCACAGAACAAATTGATGCTTTAAAGACACTTTCAACAGATCCCTTCGAATATTTAGTATTACCTAGAGTTATTGCGGGAATTATAGCATTACCTATTTTAGTTGGTTTTGCTGATATTATAGGAATTATGGGAGGCTGGCTTGTGGGAGTTCAAAGTTTGGGATTTAATGGAACAGTTTATCTTCAAAATACAGAAATATTTCTTGATTCAAAAGATATAATCTCTGGCCTTATTAAAGCCTCGGCATTTGGATTTATAATAACAATAATGGGATGTTACCATGGTTTTAACTCTAATGGAGGGGCGCAAGGTGTTGGTAAATCAACTATGAATGCTGTTGTAAGTTCTTCAATATTGATACTCGCGACAAACTATATAATGACAAATCTTCTTTTTGCTTCTTAATAGGTTTAATAATGATTGAAATTCAAAATTTAAATAAAAGGTTTCATGATAATAATGTACTTAATGATTTGTGCATTAATATAAAAAAAGGTGAGTCAGCTGTTATAATTGGTCAATCAGGAACTGGTAAGTCCGTAATGCTTAAGTGCTTACTAGGCTTAATAAACCCTGATAGTGGCTCTATAAAAATAAATAACAAAGAAATTTTCGATAAAAACTTAAAGTACATAAAAAAAAATAATTCTAATGTTGGAATGTTATTTCAAGGTGGCGCTCTCTTTGATAGTTTACCTATATGGAAAAATATAAGTTTTACAGACCTTCAAAAAAAAATAGCTGAGAAAACATGTAGAATTAAGTCAGAACAAACACTTGAAAAAGTTGGTCTAGGATCTGAAGTATTAGACTTATTTCCATCCGAACTGTCAGGAGGCATGCAAAAAAGAGTTGCTCTAGCAAGGGCTATATTTCCTGAGCCTGATATTATCTTTTTTGATGAGCCGACGACTGGACTAGACCCTATTACAGCAGATGTTATAAATAATTTGATTATTGAGAGAGTTAAAGAACTTGGCGCAACCGCTCTTACCATTACACATGATATGGCAAGCGCCAGAACGATAGCTAGTAAAATATATATGCTGCATGCAGGCAATATAATATGGGACGGTAATGTTAATGAATTAGAAACAACTGATAACAAATTTATTTTACAATTTATCAAAGGTGAGTCAATTGGGCCAATCGAGCTTCAAAATAATTAGTTATAGTAATTTACGAAATAAACATTTAATTATAGTTATCTTTTAATGAAGAGATATATATGGATATTAATTGGCTAGATATAATTTTACTTTCATCGATGTTAATATCGGGTTTGTTAGCCTTAACCCAAGGTTTTATTAAAGAAGTATTATCTCTTATAGGATGGGTAATATCATTTATTTCCGTAACTATATTAATGCCTGAGGCTGGTAAATTTTTAAGACCCTTTATAGAGTCGGAAGCATTATCTGATTTAATTACAATAGCATTAATTTTTATTATAACCCTTATGATTTGGCGAGTTATTAGCTTAATGATAATCAAGTTATTTAAAATTACATCAATAAACTATATTGATCGTATTTTAGGTTTTATTTTTGGGATTCTAAGAATTTATATTCTATTACTAATTGTATTCGCAATTCTTATTCTTCCATTAGAAGATGATGAAAGACCTAATTATATTAAATTCTCTTCTGTTTCACCCGTAATTGAAAAATCAGTTAATTTAACTCTTAATAATATCCCTCAATTGAAATATTATATTTCTAGAGGGCAAGAATCTTCTTCAGAAATTATTAATCCTGAGGAAAGTGATATTAACCAAAATGAATAAAAAAAATAGCGATATGGACGAAGATAAGCTTCATGAAGAATGTGGTGTTTTTGGAGTCTACAATCATCCCGATGCTGCTGCTTTAACAGCCCTAGGACTTCATGCTCTTCAACATAGAGGCCAAGAGGCTGCTGGAATAGTGACATTTGACGGGGAAAGATTCTTATCAGAAAAACACTTGGGACTTGTAAGCGATCACTTTTCAAGACCTTCAGTAATAAAAAGACTAGAAGGAAACAATAGTGTTGGTCACAATAGATATTCTACAACAGGCGGAACTGTTCATAGAAATATCCAGCCATTATTTGCTGATCTATGGGGCGGAGGGTTTGCAATTGCTCATAATGGAAACTTAACCAACGCATTATCTCTAAGGTATGATCTAGTAAAAAATGGATCAATTTTTCAATCAACCTCTGATACTGAAACTATTCTTCAGCTTGTTGCCAAGTCAAAAGCTGATAGAACTATAAAACGATTAGTTGATGCACTAATACAAATAGAAGGTGCTTATTCATTAGTAATCTTAACAAATAAAAAATTAATAGGCGCCAGAGATCCTTTTGGTATTAGGCCATTAGTTCTAGGGAAGTTGGATGGTGCATATATACTTTGTTCAGAAACTTGTGCGCTAGATATTATAAGCGCTGAATTCATAAGAGAAATAAATCCTGGTGAAGTTGTTATTATTACAGAGGAAGGAATTGAGAGTATTAATCCATTTACCAAAACACAATCAAGGCCAGATCTTTTTGAATATATTTATTTTTCAAGACCTGATTCAGTCCTTGATGGAAAATCAGTTTATGATTGTCGGAAATCTTTTGGAAAAGTTTTAGCAAAAGAATTTCCTATAAATGCAGATATTGTTGTACCAGTTCCAGATTCTGGAGTTCCCGCAGCATTAGGTTTTTCTGAAGAGTCAAAAATACCATTTGAATTGGCTATTATTAGGAATCATTATGTTGGAAGAACTTTTATCCAACCAACACAATCTTCTCGTCACTCTAAAGTTAAAATGAAACATAATCCAAATAGAAGTTCAGTTGAAGGTAAGAAAATAATACTTATTGATGATAGTATTGTAAGAGGTACAACATCAGTAAAAATTGTTCAATTAATGAGAGATGCTGGAGCTAAAGAGGTTCATCTCAGAATTGCTTGCCCACCTATAATGTTTCCTGATTTTTATGGTATAGATACACCTGAGACAGAACAATTACTTGCTGCAAATCATAATCTTGATGATATGTGTAATTTTATTGGTGCTGATAGTCTTGGATTCCTATCTTTAGACGGTCTATATAAGGCTATGGGCTACCCAAAAGGAAGAGATAACCAAAACCCGCAATTCACTGATCACTGCTTTACCGGTGATTATCCAACAGATCTTAAAGATTATAATGATAAAAATCTTCAAGAGCAGTTATCGCTTTTATCTGATAATGAAGCCTCTACCTAATTATGCAAAAGGACATGAAAAATAAAATTGCGCTTATTACAGGTGCATCAAGAGGATTAGGCCGCTCTGTTGCAAAGTCTTTGGCAAAAAAAGGTGTTGAATTAATCCTTGTTGCCAGAACAATTAGTGCACTTGAAGAACTAGATGATGAAATAAAATCACTCGGATCAAAATCAACTATTGTTCCTATGGATCTAGAGGATAACGATTCAATTGATGTTCTTGGAGGAGAAATTCATAAAAAATGGGGAAAATTAGATATTTTAGTTAGTAGCGCAGCTACGGTTGGTGAAATCACTCCAGTATCACACTTAGATCCAAAAATATGGAATAAAGTAATAAATTTAAACCTTAGTGTTAACTTTAGATTAATAAGATCCTTTGAACCTTTATTAAAAAATTCAAGTCAATCTTACGCTATATTTGTATCGGATAATAATTCTAAATCAATAAAGCCATTTTGGGCTCCATATAATATATCAAAATTAGGTTTAGAAAATCTAATTAAAATATGGAAAAAAGAAATCGAGAGGACAAATATTAAAGCTATTATATTTGAGCCAGGAGATATGAAAACAGCAATGAGAGCAAGTTTTATGCCAGGTGAGAATAATAAAAATCTAAATAACCCTGAGGATATTTCAGAAAAAATAATTGATTTGATTAAATTTTAAGATAAGATTACTTGGAATATGGATTTTTCGATCCCTTAATCTCTAAACGAATAGTAACACCCTCAAACCCAAATTCTTTTCTTATCTCATTTATAAGATAGCGTTTATATGACTCTTTTATAAAGTCTGGATGATTGGTGAAAATGACAAAAGATGGAGGCTTAGAGCTAATTTGAGTTATATATTTTATCTTAACTTGTCTCCCATTTTTATTTGGATGAGGGTGTTTTAACGAAACACTATCTAAAAAATTATTAAGATCAGATGTTCCCAATTTCCTCTCACTAATAAAGCTTATCTCTTTTAAAGAATCCATCATCTTATCAATACCTTTACCTGTTTGAGCTGATATATAAGACGTCTTTATTTTACCAAGCTGTGGTAGAAATTCCTCTATCTTCTCTTCAATTTGGCTTTTAAGTATTTTTTTGTTACTAACCATATCCCATTTATTAATAACTATTAGAAAAGGCTTTCCCTCTTTCTCTATAAGATTAGAAATATTTGCATCTTGTTTTTCAAATCCTCGCAAAGCATCAATCATAAGAATTGCAATCTCAGAATTTTCAGTTGCACTCAATGAGCTCATTACAGATAATTTCTCCGCATGATCAATAACCTTTGACTTTCTTCTAATACCTGCGGTATCCCAAATTTGATACTTAGAAGATTTCCACTGAAAGTATATTGGAACAGAGTCCCTAGTTAAACCTGCCTCAGAACCGACAATCTGTCTATCTTCACCTATTAATTGATTTATTAGAGTAGATTTTCCTGAATTAGGTCTTCCTAAAATTGTAATTTTTTTATGAATATCATCTTTTTTATTTTCACAAAGTTCGTTGTTAGAAATTTCTTTTACTGATTGAAGTAAGTCACCTATTCCAAGATTATGTTCCGAAGAAATTAAAACAGGATTTCCAAACCCTAGAGATAAGCTCTCGATTTCTCCCTGTTTTAAAGCAACCCCTTCACATTTATTGGCTACAAGAATAACCTTCTTTCCACTTTTTCTAATAAGAGAAGCTAAAGATAGATCATCTGATGTGAGGTTAGCTCTTGCATCTATTACAAATAAAAGAATTGTAGCTTTGTCAATTGCTTTTATCGAAGATAACTTAGTTATTCGTGAAATATTATCCGATGATAAATCTTCAATTCCAGCCGTATCAATTAAATCATATGAATGATCGCCTACCTCTAAAGACTCAACCCTATAATCCCTAGTAATACCAGGTTCATTAGCTACTAACGCTAGCCTCTTCCCTATCAATCGATTAAAAAGAGTTGATTTACCAACATTTGGTCTTCCTATTATAGCCAATACATCTGACATTATTTCTCTTAGTTATAGGCTATTAAAGCACCATCATCATTTAACAAGTAAATTACTTCATCTACAATGATTGGAGCTATAAAAAAAGAGCCAGGTATCTTAGTTGTTTCAATAATTTCTCCTGTTTGAGGAGATACCCAGGCAGCAACCCCGTGTGATGAAATAATTAATAACCTATCAGAGATTAAGATTGGTCCACTCCACCTTATAGCCCCCTCCCTTTCATCCTCATCAAGATATTGTTCTAATTGAGTTACCCATTTGATATTACCAGCACTCCTTGAAATACCTATTAATTCAGAGTTTGTTGAAAGGGTAAAAACCCAATCACCTGATACCCAAGGTGTTTCTGTTCCAGAAATATCCAAAGTCCATAGCCTTTCGCCTGTTGCAATATCAATTGAAACCATTCTACCGGCATGACTTATTGATATTAGCCTCCCATTATCAGCAACAGGTCTTGCTGTAATTGAGTTAATTTCAGATAAAGAGGTTGATGATCCTGTTCTTGATAAAGAATCTGTCCAAACAACTGATCCATTAAGGGTCCTAATTGCGTAAATTTCACCTGATGAATAAGGTACAAAAACTAAACCAGCATCAATAGCAACGGAATTGGAGGATAAAACTGAAGCAGTTTCAAGAATTCCCCTATGACTCCATAAAATTTCTCCATTTATATTATTAATTGCAAATAGCTGATTATCATGAGTTATTGCAAAAACTATATTATTATATGATATTGGAGCTGAACGGATTGGTATCCTTAGATCCACTCTCCACAGCTCACTTCCGTCAATAGCATCTATAGCTATAACATTACCAAAACCACTTGTGGAATATATGGTTCCTTCATCATAAGTAATACCACCCCCAAATCCTTCAGACTTTTTTTCTTTTTTTATAGAAATATCTTTTTGCCATAATCTTTTTTTAGTCTGAAGATTAAAAGCGTTTACTTTAGCATCAGACCCTAAGGCAAATATATTTCCATCAACAATAATTGGAGAACTCATTAAGGCTGAAGTCTTAGATGAGCCTGAAGCAATATTAAACTTATATTTTTGTTTTAAGAAATTTGGACCTGAAATATTATGAAGAGAATTATTTAAGGAACCACCAGGATACTGCCATGAAGAATTCTTTTTAGAAGGAGGAAGAACTACCCTATTATCACGTAATTTTGGATCTGATACTAAATTCTTCTCTAAACTCAAAATTGATATACGGTCGCCTTGAATCCTATCTTTATCAATATCATTTCCACCAAAGAAATTATTAATACTACCGCAGCCAGAGATAATCGATGAAATAAAAATTATAAAAAATATATTTCTCATACTAATCCTATGTTTATTATTTAATCTTATGTCTTATTTTAAAAAAATCTCAGCTCTTCTTGCTAATACTGGAGGAGCAGCTACATCAGACGCAATATCTTCAAAAATTAATTTTGCTTCAAGGTCCATATTATTATTTAACAGAGAAAGGGCAATAATTTCTTTTGCATGAAATGCAAATGGTCCATTTTTAACTGTTATATCATTTAAAAGATTTTTAACATCATCAACAGTTCCATGATCGACTAAAATTAAACCTGCTTTAAGTTTTGCAAATTCTCTAAGCTTTTTGGTTAAAGATGAATCCTCTGATGCCCTTTTTAAAAACTCGATTGCTTGGATAAAATTATCTTTATTATAGCTTTCAGAAGAAAGCCTAAATAATGCCAGTCCTTTATATCCTGTTTTACCTTCAGATAGCTCGATAAGCTTATTATAACCACCTTCTTCATTACCCTCTTCAATCATCAAAATAGCAGAATCAAATAAATTTGACTCATTTTCAGAAACCTTACTATTCCAATAATTATTAACCTCATAACCACCAACGGCAAATATTATAAAAAGGGCTATTGCTATAATATACAATCCAAATCTATTCCAAATAGATTTAAGTTGCTGGTTACGTATTTCTTCATTAACTTCTGCTTCAAGAGGTTCGGACAATTAATTCTCCTTATTAATATTGAATACAAGGAAATTAGTGCTAAAAATGTGATATAACAACCCTATGATTACAATAAAAACTATAAGATACCTTTTTGAGGCATTTCTAGGATTAATTTTCTTAATATTTACTAAAATTTTAGGGTTAAACCTATCAAGGAATATTATGAGTTTAACACTCTCGCTTATTGGTCCAAAATTGAAGATTACAAAAAAAGCTAGAGAAAATCTTGAAATAGCTCTCCCAGAAATTTCAAATGAAAAAAAGAAAATTATAATTTTTAATATGTGGAAAAACTTAGGAATGGTTGCAACAGAATTCTTCCACTTATCAAAAATATCAAAAGAAAAAAATAATAGAATAAAGGTTATAGGAGATGAAATTGCAAAGAAATACTCAGGTAAGGGGGCTATCTTTGTCTCAGGTCATTTTGCTAATTGGGAAATAATACCCTTAATCCTTAGGGATTATAGAGATAATGTTGGAGGAATATATAGACATTCAAATAATTTTTTTGTCAATCAGTGGGTTGTAAAACAGAGAGCAAAAAATACAACACCCAATCAAATAAAAAAAGGTTCTTCGGGTGCTAGAGAAATGTTAAGTCTATTAAAACGAAATGGAACTATTGCAATGCTTGTAGACCAGAAATTATCAAGTGGAGTAGAGGTTGATTTTTTTGGTACTAAGTCAATGACTTCTGATGGGGCTGCTTCACTAGCACTTAAATATGGATACCCTGTTATCCCAATGAATGTGGAAAGAGAAAAAGGTTCAAACTTTAAAGTAACATTCTATGAAGAGATTAAGATAAATATTTCTGATAATAATCAGGATAATATTAAAAAATTTACGGAAGAAATAAATAAATTTTTAGAAACCTGTATAAGAAAAAAACCAGAGGATTGGTTTTGGATACACAATAGATGGGATAAAAGATTTAATCTCGATTAATCTCTATATCTCTTGTAAGAGAGTGTTCAGCATCAAAGTAAGCTTCTTGTCTCTCAACTGACCAATATTTTAATTCAGACAAAGGAATTTTTTTATTACTAACATGACATAAAACATAAGTTCCATGCTCTATAACCTTAAAGGCACCATCACCATAAAATACAATTGCCTTAGGTCCATCTAAATCCATTTCAAAACATCCATTTAAGTTTTACCTTTGTTAACATTTACATCAACAATATCATCATTACCAAAAAATATCTTTAAACTCTGATTTTTTTCTAAACTATCTGAGGACCTAACTAATTTAAAATCTTTATCTTTAACATGATTAAAGTTTAAAAGATGGAGAAAGCCGTGTATAAATATCTTTATAAGCTTTTCTTTAAAAGTTTTTAATTTTTGAGATTTTGGTTTATTTATGAAATTGTAACTAATAATTATATCTCCAATATATGTTCCATTGATTATTTTTGAATTATTTTCAAAGGGAAATGATAAAATATCTGTGGCCTTATCTTTATTTCTAAAATTTTTATTTAATTTTTTTATATTTGTATTATTGGACAACAACAAAGTAAGGCTAATCTTTTTGTTTAAAAACTTATATTTTTTTGGAAAAGCTTTACAAATTTTATTAAAAAATAATTCTTTTTTTTTAAGTCTTTTAGACCAAGCCTTCTCATTGGAGAAGACATTAATGTTAATCATTTTTTGAATAAGCTTTTACTATTTTGGATACTAAGGGATGTCTAACGACATCTGAATGATCAAAATCAACCACTGAAATCTCGTCAAGATGACCCAAAAGTTCTTTGGATCTAACCAAACCAGATAAACTTTTATTAGGTAAATCAATTTGTGTTGGATCTCCATTTACAACAATTTTTGAATTTTCTCCAATTCGAGTTAAAAACATTTTTATTTGAGTATCTTAAACATTTTGCGCCGCATGAAAAAAGACAAAGTGCTA
>ERZ802822.1130-NODE-1130-length-17370-cov-13.568901_pt1 | contig 17370 bp, 16 predicted proteins | sample MGYA00345649_ERZ802822 | MGnify/ENA primary metagenome ERZ802822 (study PRJEB30503, sample SAMEA104212359) | marine metagenome | biome: Westerlies Biome; feature: [SRF] surface water layer (ENVO:00010504) within the epipelagic zone...; material: water...
CTTCTCATGGCCGATTGCCATAATGGCTTATGATACAGCCTCTTTGCCTACCGTTGCGGGGGCAGCGCCAGATTGGCCCAAGTTTGCCGGGGCGAACTTGCGTTGAACTGGCTTCCCGTTTCACCATCGCATCTGCTTTGGCACCTTTTGCTTGGTCAGTTAAGCAGGCTGGTCCCTTGGGTCAAGACAAATCACGACAGATCACAACCAACCCCGACATCTTGAAGCGAAGTTTCAGCCAAAGCGCCATATAGAATTAGCCCGGGCGCGCTTGAGATATCCTTTGAGAGTTGCTGCGCCAAGCTGTGCAGGGTTGTTCTTTGCAGATATTGCTCAGGTGTGGAAATACTTTCCGCCAGTAAAGCCGGAGTGGTTTTCGGCAATCCGTTTTGGATCAACAGTTCAGCTAAAGAAGCAAAGGTGCGCTTTGGCATATAAATCACCGTTGTAGCATTCGGATCGGTAAGGGCGGATATATTCAAATCGTCTGGCAGCGCGCCGGCAACGTCATGCCCCGTCACAAATTGAATGCGTCTGGCGGTCAAACGTCGGCTGAGGGGTATGCCCGCCGCCGCGGCTGCCGCGCTTGCAGCGGTTACCCCTGGCACAATTTCAAACGGAAGATTCGCGGCGCGCAAAGCATCGATTTCTTCCTCTAATCTGCCAAAAACGCCCGGATCACCTGATTTAAGACGTACAACTTGATAGCCTTGGCCCGCATAATCGACCAATAAGCGGCTAACATGATCCTGCTTAGGCGACCGACGGCCGGCGCGTTTTCCAACGCCAATCAATTCTGCTTTTGCGCCGGCATATTTGAGAATTGGCCCAGAGGATAAATCATCGAATAAAACAACCTGCGCCGTTTTCAAGCAGTCAACGGCTTTCAAGGTTAAAAGCGCGGGGTCGCCAGGGCCCGAACCAACGAAGCTTACAAATCCGGTCACGTCTGCGCCTCATCAATCAAATGGAAAAAGGTTCCGCTGACATATCCGCGAAAAGAGCCGGTTTCGGCGACCGAATTGCCATCCGCATCGAACACATCAGCCAATGCTGCGTCGGGTTGGTTGATAATGCTTGAATAGTGAAATTCATGACCCCGCAATTTCGTGCCTTTCGCATAGCCCAAAGCGGGGACGCGTAGATTGGCTTGGCGATAGCCCAAATGAAATTTGCGCTTCTCATAACTGGTTACCAAACCAAGCAACCCGGCCATTTTATGCGAGACTCCCTGCTTATCGATCAGTGCTTCTCCGAGCGCCATATAGCCGCCGCATTCGCCGTGAACGGGATTTTGTGTCGCATGGGTCCGTAAACTGTTCCAAAAATTTTCTGCCAAGGCCAGTTTGCCCGCATGCAGCTCTGGATACCCACCCGGTAAGATGACCAAGTCTGAGGGTGGAACAGGCTGATCGGATAAAGGTGAAAACGGCAAAATGCTCGCGCCTGCCGCGCGCCAGCTTTCGAGCAGATGCGGATAGGTAAAGGAAAAGGCAGCATCGCGCGCGATGGCAATTTGTTGCGCCGGTGGGGATGCCCAGCGCCCCGGCTGCGCAACAGCAGAGCCGGCCGCAGCCGCAAATAAAGCATCCAGATCCACATAATCTTTTAAAAATTGAGCATAGCCTGCCACCGCGGTTTCCAAATCGGGATGTTCGACCGCTTGAATAAGCCCCAGATGACGCTCGGGAAGCGTAAGATCACCGCGTCTCGGCAAAGAACCAAACACCTCAATTCCTGCTTTTTGCATACCCAATCTTGCCAAACGCTCATGGCGCGGGCTGGCAACCCGGTTTAAGATAACCCCAGCAATATCAAGATCAGGGGCATAGGTTTTAAATCCCAAAGCGGTTGCCGCTGCAGATTGCGCCTGCCCAGAAACATCAATCACCAACACAACAGGCCAGCCTAATCGTTGGGCCGTTTCGGCGCTGCTTCCGTAACCTTCGGCGCCGCGCGTTGCCACACCGTCAAACAATCCCATTGAGCCTTCTGCAATGATCAATTCCGCGCCAGACGCTTGATGACTGATCGCATCGATCAGCTCAGCACCCATAGACCAGCTGTCAATGTTGAACGATGCCCGGCGCGCCGCGGCCAAATGGAAGGCCGGATCGATATAATCGGGGCCGCTTTTAAACGGTTGAACGGCAAGGCCGCGATCAGAAAATGCCCGGAGCAAGCCCAGCATGACGGTGGTTTTGCCGGTGCCTGAACTGGGTGCCGAAATTAAAAGACCGTTCGGACGCATCAATCAGCGCTTCCATAAAAAGGCGATTCGGCGCTTTGCGGGCGAAAGCGGCGATCATAGTCTTTTGCATAGAGGCTGCTTTCAACAAAATCCTCAGCGGCCAAGGCTGGCCCAACAAGAATGAGAGCGGTGCGTTTTACATCATCTGATAGCGTGTTAACCACGCGGTGCAGGGTTGAACGCGTAATTTCCTGATCGGGCCAGCTAGCGCGATAGACGATCGCCACTGGGCAATGCGCGCCGTAAAAAGGTGTAAGTTCTGTCACCACCTTCGCAAGCTGATGGATTGATAAATGGATCGCTAAAGTGGCCCCGCTGCGCGCAAAGTTTTCCAAAGTCTCCCCTGGTGGCATGGTTGATGCGCGGCCCGACGTGCGGGTTAGCACCACTGACTGACTGATCTCAGGCAATGTTAACTCGGCTTGTAAAGCCGCAGCAGCAGCGGCAAAGGATGGAACCCCGGGGGTGATTGTAAATGGAATATTTGCTGCTTTTAAGCGCCGGATTTGTTCGCCCATAGCAGACCAAATCGATAAATCACCCGAATGCAGGCGGGCCACATCAAGCCCGGCATCCTCTGCACGCTGGCATTCGGCGATAATGGCATCAAGATCCATCGGCGCGGTGTTCACAATCCGCGCTGTGCTTGCGCAATGCGCTAATATTTCGGTGGGCACCAAAGAACCCGCGTAAAGGCAGACTGGCGAATTGGCGATTAAATCGCGTCCGCGGAGTGTCAAAAGATCTGCCGCGCCTGGACCGGCCCCGATAAAATGCACTGTCATTTAAAGGATCCTTTCGCAAAGGCACAAGTTGCCAATTTATCATCTGATACCAAACGCTTGAAGATTAAAGATGATCCATTTCCTGCTGCGAATAACGCGGCGGCTTCGGCAATACTGCCCAGACCATAAGCGGCTTGCGCAGCGGGTGATTGCGTTGGTGTAATTTGCCGCTTTAAATTTTCCAAAGACACAGGAATTAGTGTAATCCTTTTTGCCGCTGCAAATTCTTGCAATGCAGGATCTAAAGCTTTTGTGTCCAGCGTGGCAAGCGCCTTTATTGGGCCCGGTAATTCGGTCAGATGATAAACCTGATGGATCAGGTTTTCAAAGCTTTTTATAGTTACGGCTTGTCGAAATCCAAGGCCAACAAAAATCATAGGGTGCAGCTCCATTGCAAGATTGGAAAGTTGGCTTTCCAACCGCGTTTTGAACCAAGCGGGGCCATTTGGGACAGCTCGATTCGCAGAAGCTCACCGCCTTTTTCCAGCTGCCAGTTTATCAATAAGGCTTCTGCCTCTAAAGTTACGCCATTGCACACCAAACGCGTGCCCGCCGGCAAAATATGCCACAGCGTATGTAACAAGGCATCGCTGATACCGCCGCCAATAAAAACCGCATTTGGCAGCGGTAAATCATGGAGTTTTTCCGGGGCTTGTGCCTGTATCAGCTGCAACCGGTCTAGCCCCAATTCTCGCGCATTTTTCCTAATACGGCTCACGCGATCTGGATTTTGTTCAATACAAAAAGCTGTCAGCGTTGTATCGCTGGCCAGCCATTCCAAAGAGATCGAGCCAGACCCACCGCCAAGATCCCACAGCACATCGCCAGGTTTTGGGCAAAGCGCTGAGAGCGTTAAGGCGCGAACCGGGCGTTTGGTGATTTGGCCATCATGGGAAAAGGCGCTATCGGGCCATCCATTTGCCAACGGAAGCGCCGGCCCATCGCTTGGCACGATTGCCAGCAAGGCAGGGTGTTCAATATTTTCAAGATTAAAGCCATCTGCGCGGGTCGAGCGGATTTTTTGATGCAGCCCACCTAGGCGCTCAAACACAGTTAGCTCGGACCTATCAAACCCAACAGAGCAAAGATATTGCGCAACCTTTTGGGCCATCGCGCCGTCTTTAAGCGTGATCAGAAGGCGCTTATGTAACCCCAAATGCGGGCGTAATCGTTCAAGGGGCGCGGCATGTAACCCCAGGCATTCCGTGGATTCAAGCGGCCATCCCAAGGCCGCCGCCGCCAATGAAAATGATGACAGGCCGGGCAGAGCGCGCCACTCCTCGGGTTGTAAATGTTGCGTGATACTTGTGCCCGCGCCAAACCAAAACGGATCGCCCGATGCCAAAAGCACAACCTTTTTGCCCCGCAAAGCCAAGAAAGGTTCTAGACCCGCCGCGAAGGGCACCGGCCAGCAGAAACGCGCAGCGTTACAGCCTGGCTGTAAAAGGTCTAAATGCCGGGTGGAACCAGCTATAATCTCTGCGTCTTGCAAAATTTTTGCACTTGTGGCGGTTAGCCCATCTGGACCATCTTCGCCCCAACCAAGTATGGTGAGCCAAGGAGCGTTATCCATGACCGTAAACCTTTTGATTTTGGCTGGCACGATTGAGGCCAGTGAGCTCGCGCAAGCTGTCGCAACGAAAGGGTATCGGGCGTGCCTGTCTTACGCTGGGCGCGTTGAGCGGCCCAAAGCTCAACCAATTGAAAAGCGGGTTGGTGGGTTTGGAGGCGTTCAAGGATTGTTCGTATACCTCAAGGCAGAACAGATTACGCATGTGATCGATGCCACGCATCCTTTTGCTTCCCAGATGAGCGAAAACGCTGTGTTTGCTTGCGCCAAGGCAAAGGTTCCCCTGTTGGCTTTGACGCGCCCTGCTTGGCGTCCCGAAGCGGCTGACCAGTGGCAGAGCGTGCCCGATATTCCGGCGGCGGCGGCGGCCTTGCCCGCTCAGAAGCAGAATATTATGCTCGCTATTGGGCGGATGCATCTTGATTTGTTTGCCGCGCAAGCGCAGCATCACTATTTGTTGCGGCTTGTGGACCCGCCCGCGCAGGCTTTGGCGTTGCCAGACCGCACGGTCATTGTATCTCGTGGACCATTTAGCAAGGAACAGGATATTGCTTTGATGCGCGAGCATAAGGTTGAAATCGTTGTTTCTAAAAATGCGGGCGGAGGCGGCGCCTATGCTAAAATTGAAGCGGCCCGGCAGCTTTCCTTGCCGGTAATTATGATTGAACGCCCTATTTTGCCGCTCCCCCGCGATGAAGCGTTCTTGGTCACCGAAGCGATGGATTGGATTGCGGGACATTAGCGTATGCTCCGGGGCGTATAAACGATCGGCGCGGCGTTTTTTCGCGGTATCAAACGTGTTTGGCGCGAACCGAGCAAAACCATCGTTCGCATATCTGCCATATCGGGCGTAGCGTCGCTAAGATGAACCGTATGCAGGCTTTCCTCTGGCGTGCTGACCGCCCGCGCAAACATAATCAACCGTTCTTTTTCACAGGCGCACTTAAGCAAATCTAATGCTCTTTCAAATCCTTCGGGACGCGCTTTTGACCGTGGATTGTAAAAGGCCATGGCGAAATCCGCCTCCACCGCCAACCGCAAACGCGTTTCGATGATTGACCATGGTTTTAGGTTGTCACTCAGGTTTATGACGCAGAAATCATGCCCCAAAGGCGCTCCTAACCGCGCAGCGGCTGCCAGCATCGCGGTGATTCCCGGCAATACGGCTATGTCCAGCTCGCGCCAGCTTAAAGGTCCGGTTTCAACGGCCTCAAACACCGCAGAGGCCATTGCAAACACGCCCGGATCGCCAGAAGAGACAACCACAACATGTCGACCTTCGCCGGCCAGTTTGAGAGCGTGTTCTGCGCGTTGCAATTCTACGCGATTATCGGATCCGTGAATGGTTAATCCGGGGCGCGTGTTCACGCGCGCCACATAGGGGTAATAGCCAATTGCATCCGTGGCGGTTTCCAATGCGTCTTTTACATCGGGTGTGATCAAGCCGGCACTGCCTGGGCCCAATCCGATAATTTTCACTGTTCCGCTCATGGCCGCCTTCCTTGACCATGCACAATAATAATCGAAAAATAAGGGGTAATCCTACCCTCGCATTCAGAAAGTTTATGCACAGTTTGCTGGGGCATCGTGGCGTATTCGATCAAATAAGCTTTTTGGTAGAGGTTGCTCGCTTTCAGGGCCTGGCGGATTTTTTCGATATTACGGCCGATTTTCATTATGACCAAAGCATCGCTATTGGCCATGCGCTTTTGCAGCTCATCCAGTGATAAAGTGCCCAATAAAACAGTTAAAACATCATCACCCCAGGTGATCGGCGCGCCGCTGGCCGTCCAAGCACCCGACATGCCCGTAATGGCTGGTACAACCGTGACAGGGTGCGTGTCTTTCAGCCGAGTGTATAAATGCATGAAGGATCCATAAAAGAAAGGATCGCCTTCGCACAGGATCGCGACCTCGTGCCCTTGCTCGGATAAAGAGGCAATTTTCTTTTTACATTCTTCATAAAATTCGGACAGAAGCGCATTATATTGTGGATCAGTTACAGAGATTTCCATGGTCACGGGATATTCCATCGGTAACTCAATGGCACCCATTGGCAATAGCCCCTCGACGATCGTTCTCGCGTGCCCTTTGCGCCCGGCTTTTCGAAAAAACGCAACGTTTTTGATGCGCCTTACCAACCTATCGGCTTTGACGCTCATTAAATCCGGATCCCCTGGGCCAAGCCCGATCCCGTAGATGGTTGCTTTGTTCATTCGTTACGGCTCGCGATTGCGTTCACAGCTGCAACGGTGATGGCGCTTCCCCCCAAACGGCCCTCTACAATCGAACAGGGCGTGGGTTGCGCTTGCCATAGGGCGTCTTTACTCTCAATCGCGCCTACAAAGCCTACGGGGCATCCAATAATTGCGGCAGGGCGCGGGCAAGCGGGATCTTCGAGCATATTCAAAAGGTGGAATAACGCAGTCGGCGCATTGCCAATTGCCACCACCGATCCGGCCAATCGGGGGCGCCAAAGTTCTAAAGCGGCCGCGGATCGGGTGGTATTCATATCGGCCGCTAATTCATAAATATTTGGATCATGCAGCGTGCATATGATTTCGTTTGCCGCGGGCAAACGGGCTCGGGTGATCCCTTCAGAGACCATGCGGGCATCGCAAAAAATAGGTGCGCCCGCGTGTAATGCGGCGCGTGCCTTGGTAACAAAATCATTCGAAAATTTGATATATTTTGCCAGATCGACAAAACCGGCGGCATGGATCATGCGCACAGCCACTTGTTCTTCCAAAGCATCAAAATTCGTCAGATCTGATTCAGTGCGGATCATCCGAAAAGATTGTTCGTAAATCGCAGCGCCGTTCGTTTCATATTCATAGGGCATTAAAAGCCATCCAAGTTTTGTAAAATAATATCTGGGTCTAGGCCCGTTTTGATAGGCTTATCCCAGGCGTGGCCCTTTACAATCAGGTCAAAGCCAAGGTTTTGAGCCACGAAGGTTAGATCTGCCTTTTGGGGTTGTGCGCACCCCTTCGCGCATCCTGAAATATGAAGCTCTTTCGAATTTAACGCAGGGTTGGCAGCAAGCTGCGGCGCCATCTGCGCTGCGAAACCGCGCGTATTGCCTTTGGCGCTCTGACAGGCCGGCGCGCCCGGACAGACCTGAATGCGCCGCTTCGGGTCATGCTCATCGCTGATAAAACCAGGCGATATTGGTAGGTCTGACACCCGTTCCAATAAAAGCCCGCGCCAGGGTGTTAAGCGCAAAAACTTACAGTCAAATTGTATCAACAGCTTCGTAAAATCTTGCGATGTGGTTTGCCCAAAAGCAGGTGCTAAATGGAGGCCAAGCGCCGTTATTCCAAGCGGAAGGGATGCGCCAGAAACTTGTCTTTTATAAGCATGTCCATCTTGTCCACTTTGCAGCGGCAATGGTAGGTTTTGCATCCGAGTATTTGGTTTACTGCCCCGGACAGCCTTTGAAAACCTATGGGCCAGTGAAATCAAGGCAGATATCGCCGTGTCTTGTGAAACGCTAAGACCAAAATCGGCGCCATCTTCGATCAATAAAAGGCGGCCATCTTTTGATGTTTCAAGGCGTATGTCTGCCGAACAGCCCTGCAAAACCGGCAGGCGCCCAGTATCCATCGCAAAGCCGAATTTCGCCGGCAGCTCTGGCAATTCATCAAGGCGGTCATAAAGTGCTTGCGTTAACCGGTGGGTTAAATCGTTTTCTTGCCATTCTGGGCTTAGCAACACGCCGCGCAAAGCCTCATGTGACGCGGTTTGCGAAACCAGCGATAAAGATTGCAACGCCGAAAACGCCTTTGCGAATGAAGCTGGGGTTAAACCGCGTATTTGAACTGCGGCGCGGCTGGTGAAATCTATTAACCCATTGCCAAATTGCTCGGCGATTTTGCAGAGGCCCAACGCTTGATCAAGGCTTAAACGATTGAATTGCGGACGCACGCGCAGCAGCATTCCATCACCCGACATCATGGGGTGAAAGGCCGTGGGGCACCAGCCTTGAGCCTTGGGTCTGCTCATTGTGCGGCCTCAAGCGAGGCGCGGATCGAATTGCGCCGCGTGACCCAAAGCCCGGCTTTATCCAAGGCTTCAAAGCGGTTTTTTAGAGCAGCGAATGCCTCGGGATTGGCCTCTTCCATAAAGGTAGAAATATCAATATTCCCCAAAGTGGCATCGAAAAACATATCGAATAAATGCGGCCCCACCACATTTGCCAAATGCGCGAAACTGCCCATGTGGTCTAATGTTGCAGCGATTTCCGCGGCCCCGCGATACCCGTGGCGGCGCATGCCGGCAATCCAATCTGAATTGCTTGCCCGCGCATGAACAACGCGGGCGATCTCTTCGGAAAGACTGCGCGCGCGCACCGCTTCCGGGTTGGTATTATCCAGATGGTAGAGCGCGGCTGATCCACCCGTTACCTGCTGCGCGGCGGCAAAACCGGCTTCGTGAAAAGCATAATCGGCCGCCAGCAGCAGATCCGTTTCGGGCAAATCTTGAATATGTACAAATCCATCTGCTTTGGCGACTTGCTCTTTGATCGCATCGGGTCTGTAGGTGCTATCTGGACCGTTCAACGCGTAGGCGCTGGCGGCCAGCCACGCATTGCCAGCCGCTGCGCGCGTCTCATCTGTGTAGGTATCGCCAAAGGCGCCCATCGCCAAGCCGTAATCTCCCGGCGCCGGACCAAAGACGCGCAAGAGTTCGTATTTGCTGACATATGGATTCCAATCAGGGCTTTCGCTGCGCGCCCGCAAGTTGTGAACGGCCTGAGAAAACAAGGCAGATAAGGTCGGAAAAATATCGCGGAACAGGCCCGAGACGCGCAATGTCACATCAATGCGCGGCCGTTCAAGCTCTGCAATTGGGGTGATTTCGATGCCGCTGACGCGTTCCGAGCCTTCATCCCATTTGGGCTTTACGCCGATCAGCGCAAGCGCCATGGCAAATTCTTCGCCCGCTGTGCGCATGGTGGCAGAACCCCATAGATCAACGATTAGGTTTTTCGGATAATCACCATGATCTTGTAAATGCCGGCGCACCAATTCTTCGGCCAAAACCAAACCTTGCGCGTAGGCCGATCGGGTTGGAACCACGCGTGGATCCGTTGTGAACAGGTTTCGCCCGGTTGGCAAAACATCTTTTCGGCCCCGATAGGGCGACCCGGATGGACCGGCCGCCACCCGCTTGCCATCAAGGGCGGTGAGAAGCGCCGCGCTTTCGGCTTTGATCGAGGGGTGGCTATCAAATTCTGGGGCAATCTCGGGTGCACGCCCGAAAATATGTAACCCATCACCAAACTGGCTTTCCTTAATGTCGCACACAAAGCGGTCGATGCAGCTGATCGCTTCTGCGTTTGAACTTGCCGCATCAAGCCCAAGATCTTGCTCAACGCCAAGCTGCTTTGCTTCGGCGCGTATGTCATCCTGAAGCCGGATACGGCGGCGCGGATCTAGCCCATCGGCATTTGAAAACTCATCAAGAAGGTTTTCCAGAAAGGCCAGCCTGTCAGGTGTTTCGCTGGCTTTCATAGCCGGCGGTATATGCCCCAGCGTGATCGCGCAAATCCGCCGCTTGGCCTGAGCCGCTTCGCCTGGATCATTTACAATGAAGGGATATATTACCGGTAGATCTTTAATAAGCGCTTCTGGCCAACAAACCTCTGATAACGCGACCGATTTTCCAGGCAGCCATTCGAGCGTTCCATGCGCGCCAATATGGATTAAAGCGCTGGCGGCCTCGACCGTTCTAAGCCAGAGATAAAACGCCACGTAGCTGTGGCGCGGCGTACGGCCGGTATCATGATATTCAGTTTCGCGCGCTTGAAGACTGCCGCGTTCGGGTTGCAAGGCAATAAGCGCCTTGCCGCGCCGTGCTGCGGCGAATTCGAATGCTCCGCTACGCGCTTGCGGATCGGTTTTTGGATCCCCCCAAGCTTTAAATAGCTCGGATTGAAGGCATTCGGGTAAATCCTTTAACGCGGTTTTATAGGCGCTGAGGGGCCATTTTATCCGCTGGTTTTGAAGGTCTTTTTGAAGCGGGCCAGCTGGCGCGACTTCATATTCGTTGGTTTGTAGATCGGTCAGAATCGCGTCTGCTGAAGCCAACGCATCAAGACCGACCGCATGCGCCATTTGCCAAGGTTTGCCAGGGTAGGTTGATAACACCAGTACTGGGCGTTTTTGTGCATTCTCCACCCGCGAGAGATCGACATGCGCGCGTATGCGATCGGCTATTGCTCCGATCCGGGACGCGTCGGCTTTATGAATAAAGCGTGAAAACTCAAGTTGTGGATCCCGCGTTGCGGGGTCTTTAAACGAGGCAACCCCCGCAAATAGGCGGCCATCAACCTCTGGCAAAACAACATGCATCGCAAGCTCTGCGGGCGAAAGACCGCGCTCAGTATCCGCCCAGGCCGCCCGCGTTGAGGTTGCCAGAGCCATTTGAAACACCGGAACCTCTGCTATATCCAGCGGCGAGGCGCCATCAGGGCCTTTTCCTGAAAATGCCGTTGCATTCAAAATCGCAACTGGCGCGATTAAGCGCATTTGTCGTTGCAGCCACGCCGCTGATTGAGGCTCTTTCAACGAAGGAACGAACACCCCAAACACGTCAAATCCGCGGGCTTCAAGCGCTTCGGTAGCAGCCTCAATTGGCGCCAAATCTGCCGCTGTGAGATAAGACAGGTAAAAACTTATCACAACCGCCGGTTTGGGGGCCACGCGCAGCGCAAATGCGGCAGGGCAGGATAGGCGATTTTGCAGTGACCAACCGCCTACGCGCGGGGGAATTTTTTGGCCTATTTTCGGACGCGCGAATAACCCTGCAGATAGGGCCAATTGTGCCAAAGCCGCGCTTGCGGCATCGGGGCTACCTGCGTCACAAAGATGGCGCAATCTGCGCAAGGTTGACACGGGCAGTGTGGAGATCTCATCAAGCTGGCTATCGGCCCGCCCATCGGCGGCCAACACGGCCAAAGCGATCCCGTTTTCTTCAGCAACCGCGCGAAGCTGTTGTAGACCATAAGCCCAATAAGGCATTCCTCCAATCAACCGCACCAAAACAGCTTTTGCATGACAAAGCGTTTGTTCAATATAAGTATCAACTGAAAGCGGATGTTGCAGCGCAGCCAAATTTGCCAAACGAAGGCTTGGCAGATCCTCTTTCGCGTTATGCCATCCAACCGAGAAGGCCCCCAAATCACTGTCGGAAAAAGACAAAACCACCATATCTGCGGGCGTTTGCTGCAGATCAACCGGCTGAGCCGTCTCTTCCAAACCGTGACTTTCGCGAAAGATCACATGCATCTCTGCTGCTATCCTTTCAATGTGCTTTCGATTGCATTCCTGTCGATGTCATCATGCTCAGCAATCACAACTACGCGGCCCATACGCATTTCCTCTGGAGCCCATGGCCTATCATATTGAGCGCGCACGCGCGCGCCAACGGCCTGAACCAGCAAACGCATTGGTTTGCCTTTTACGGCCGCATAGCCTTTCACACGCAATATATTTTGCGTCTCAGCTAAGGTTTCAATGCGCTTGATCAGGCTTTCCGGACTTTCAAGTTCGTCAAGTCCGATCACCACGCTGTCAAAATCTTCATGATCATGCTCGGGCACACCATCATGATGAGACGGGCGTGCGTGCAGATCATCTTCGGCCGCAGCCTCCAACCCCAATACGATGCGCGGATCGATTTGCCCATCGGCCACTTCGATCACGGGCAAATTGCGCGGCGCTTCTGCGGCGATAACCGCTTTGGCTTTGGCAATCCCCGCCGCACCAGCTAAATCGGGCTTTGTGAGCAAAATCAAATCGGCGCAGGAAATCTGATCCTCAAAAACTTCCGATAAGGGGGTTTCGTGATCTAAGCTTTCATCGGCGTCCCGTTGCGCTGCAACGGCGGCCAGATCGGGCGCAAATTGACCTGCAGCCACAGCTTCTGCATCGGCCAAAGCAATTACCCCGTCGACGGTGATTTTCGAGCGAATATCGGGCCAGTCAAACGCTTTTAAAAGAGGTTTTGGCAGCGCCAGGCCGGAGGTTTCAATTAAAATATGTTCTGGGCGCGGCTCAAGCTTCATCAGCTGTTCCAAGGTCGGGATGAAATCATCCGCGACGGTGCAGCAGATGCATCCATTGGCCAATTCAAGAATATTCTCTTCTGGACAATTGGGGATCGCGCAGGATTTAAGGATTTCACCATCGACACCCACATCGCCAAATTCGTTGACGATAATGGCCAGCCGTTTGCCACCCGGATTTTGCATCAAATGGCGGATTAACGTGGTTTTTCCAGAACCAAGAAATCCGGTAACAACGGTGACGGGAAGTTTTGTTAAATCGTTCATGAAGCAGCCTCAATTGGGGGAATACGCGCGATGCAGTTTTTTCGGAAATGTTCGGGCCTTTCACGCCAAGGAACGCGTCCATCAGCGGCATCCAGATATCGAGATGCGCCATCCAATATGGTTTCAACATGCTGCCTAGGATCAAGATTGCCATAGACATAGGTCCAACGGTTTTTGCCGCGCAAAACGATCGAGCAGCCATGATCGCAATTTGCCAAACAGGCCACGGCGGTCAGTTTTACATTTTCGGGCAGCGTTTCTTGCTTGATCGCCTCAAAAAGTAGAGTGCCTTGGCGTTTTTCATCTTCTGGCGCCGCGCGCCCAGCGCGACAAGACGTACAAACCAACAACTCAATTGGACCCGTTTTTGACATTATCTTCCTCTGGCAGCGCGTCGGAACGCAAGAAAACCAGACAGAGGCCAGCAGGGCATGAAAGAACATGCTCCGCCTCCGACACACCCCGTCCGGATCCGGTTGTTTTTATGTTGGCAGGTCTCCCGGCTTACAGCTTCGAAGGCGGTGCCTTCACAGATGCGTATCCTTCCCAGCATTTGCCAGTGGCATATACGCGTCTTCACTGCTCACGGTCGCGGGGGCGGCTGCGTTTCAACCTTCCGACACGATCTGTCGAAAAACTGAGTGCATTCCCTCTTCGCCTGTCCTAGAACAAGAACCAACATCCATCTGCAATGGGCCATGCAACGTGGCGTGTCAAGAAAAAGGAATTTCTATGGTCGATGAAAATCAACGCCACAATCAAAAGATGCGCAAAATCAAAGAGGCGCGTGATAAGATGATGCAGAGTAAAACGGATGAAAAAGGCCTGATTATTGTTCATACAGGGGCGGGTAAGGGAAAATCTTCATCTGGCTTTGGAATGATAATGCGCTGTATCGCGCATGAAATGCCCTGCGCTGTGGTACAGTTTATTAAAGGCACCTGGGTGACCGGCGAGCGCAAGTTTTTAACTGAAAATTTTTCCAAGCAATGTAAATTTGTGGTTTCTGGCGAAGGGTTCACCTGGGAAACGCAAGACCGTGAACGCGACATTGCTGCGGCCCAAGCTGGCTGGCAGCGGGCAAAAGAGCTTATCCGTGATCCCAAAATTCAATTCATTTTGCTCGATGAAATCAATATCGCGCTGCGCTATGACTATATTGATATCGATGACGTGATTTCATTTTTAAAAACAGAAAAGCCAGAGATGACACATGTGTGTTTGACCGGGCGCAACGCAAAGGATGGATTGATCGATCTTGCGGATTTGGTGACCGAGATGGCGCAAGTCAAACATCCATTTAAAAAGGGTATAAAAGCACAATTGGGCGTTGAGTTCTAACATGCCGGCTCTAATGGTTCAGGGGACCGGTTCAAATGTTGGCAAATCTCTGCTGGTGGCCGGATTGTGCCGCGCGGCAAAACGGCGAGGGCTGAGCGTTGCGCCCTTCAAGCCTCAAAACATGTCAAATAATGCCGCGGTGACGTCAGATGGCGGCGAAATAGGTCGCGCGCAGGCTCTACAAGCCTTGGCGGCGGGCTGTGCTGCGATCTGCGACATGAACCCGGTCTTGTTAAAACCAGAAAGCGAAACAGGTTCGCAAATCATCGTTCAGGGTAAACTCTATGCAACAGCGCGTGCGCAAGATTATGCAGCGTTAAAGCCAAAGCTGATGCCGTTCGTTTTGGAAAGTTTTCAACGCCTGAAATCCGCATTTGATTTGGTAATAGTGGAAGGGGCTGGCAGCCCCGCAGAGGTGAATTTACGGCCCGGCGATATCGCCAATATGGGCTTTGCCTGCGCGGCGGATGTGCCGGTTCTTTTGGTTGGAGATATTGATCGCGGCGGCGTTATCGCGCAAATGGTGGGCACGAATAACGTTTTAGATCCAGAAGATAATGAAAAAATAATTGGATTTATAATCAATAAGTTTCGAGGTGATCCTAATTTATTTTCTGCGGGATACGAAATGATTTCTGCGAAAACCAATTGGCGTGGCCTTGGAATTGCGCCTTATTTTGATCAAGCGTGGAAGCTACCTGCCGAAGATGCGCTGGACATCGCAACCCAGCAGCGGCCCGGTAAGCCTCATATTGTGTGTTTGGGATTGTCACGTATCGCAAATTTTGATGATCTGGACCCACTCAGCAATGATCCTGAGTTACAAGTAACGATTTTGCGGTCCGGCCAAGCCATCCCCGCTGATGCGCGATTGGTGATCGTGCCCGGCAGCAAATCGACATCGGCTGATTTGACCTATCTGCGCGCGCAAGGCTGGGATATCGACCTTAAGGCGCATCGCCGACGCGGTGGGCATGTTTTGGGGATTTGTGGCGGGTATCAAATGCTGGGAAACGTCATTGATGATCCTGAGGGGATTGAGGGCGTTATCGGCAAAACCGAAGGCCTTGGCATGTTGAATGTAAACACAATCATGTATCCCAAAAAGCAATTGGATCAGGTGAACGCAATGCACCCGCCTACGCAGCAAAAGTTTACTGGATATGAAATTCATATCGGCCAAACCGAGGGCCCGGATACGCTGCGCCCTTTTGCCCAGCTGAATGGGCGCAACGAAGGCGCAATAAGCGTGGATGGTTTGGTCATGGGCAGCTATTTACACGGCATGTTTTCAAGCGATGGGTTTCGCCATGCGTTTTTAAAGGGCTTGCATATTCAAAGCAGTGCGCAGGCATATTCGCAAACTGTCGATCAAACGTTAAACGCTTTGGCAGATCATCTTGAAAAGCATTTGGATGTTTCCGCTTTGCTTGCTTCAGCACGCTAAACTCAACGATATTTACAGCGTGGCATAGGCCGCGTTCAGCATATCTTCATGCAGCGGATGATTGCTGCCCATGAATTGGGTCATAATCACACCCGTGATTTGTCGTTGCGGGTCTACCCAAAAATAGCTTTGTGCGGCGCCAGACCAGCCAAACTCGCCTAGGGCTGTTGGCACAGCGCCCTGACCCAGATCGGTCATAACCCGGCCGAGCAGGTTCCAGCCATAGCCGGGAAAAGCTTGTCCAGAAATGCTGAGGGGTAGGGCAGAAAGCGGCAGGCGGTTGGCGCGCATAAGGCCAATCATATTATTGGAAATCAGTTTTTCGCCCGTGTCTGACTTACCCGTCAGTAAAAACCTTGCAAAGGCGCTGTAATCCTGCGCTGTTGCATACAGACCAATACCGCCGCGACGGTACTCAGAGGATTGTTCTGGATACATGCTGGCAACGTTATTTTCCTCGAGCACATGTTCAATTTTATTTAAAGGCGCAATGGCCTCCAATTTGTAGCGCCCGTAATTTGTCATTAAACGGGGCAATTGCGCATTGGACAAACAAAACCCAGTATCGCGCATATCTAGGGGATCAAAGATATACTCTTGCAGCAAAGCATCAATCCGTGTGCCGGTTACGCATTCGACAAGATGCGCCAGTACATCGATCGACATACTGTAAAGCCATCGCTCTTTTGGATGAAAGGCCAATGGCAGTTGCGCCAGGGCACTTATCATTTCGTTAAGGTCTCGCGCGCCATCAGCAAGAATCTCTGCTTCCCGATAATAAGGGGCTATATGGCAACCAAGGTTAAACTCATAACTGAATCCAGCCCGATGCATGAGTAAATCTTCAAGCGTTATCAATCTACACGCAGGCTCTAGTGCTCCATTTGGCGTCAAGACGCGCATCTTTGAAAACTGTGGATCGTATTTAGCGATTGGATCAGAAAGCCGCATCAGCCTTTTTTGAACCAGCAGCACGGTAAGAGCCGCAATGATTGGCTTAGTCATGGAATATATGCGGTAGATAGCGCGATCGGGAATGGACGTTTTACGAGCATAATTTGCATAGCCCGAACGACCTTCTAAATGCAGCTCGCCCGCTTGCTCAATTCGCCATTCAATGCCGCTAAAAAATTGTTTTTCAACATAATATCTTGCGCATTTCTCAACTTCATTCGACATAATTCTACCCTTGGCTTCGCCACTTAAACAACACGGGCAAAACCCACCATTCGTAAAGACTATTCATTTAAACTCTTAGAGGCAATCATCTTCGAAACTGCGAAAAACGGCTTGGATCAGATGTTTTGCGATAGGCGCAGGCAAAGTTAATCGCGGCTAGGCTTTTTGCACGGCGGCGCAACAAAAAATGCACCGCGCAACAGGTCTAGGGCGATGATGCCAACGTGGTTTCCAGATCCATCAGGCTGTGCTTACCAAAAAACATATCGTCATTGGCTATGAGCGTCGGCGCGCCGAAAACACCGCGGGCCACCGCTTGAGACGTGGCCTGGATTAAAGCGGCTTTTATTGATGGATCTTGGGTCGCAGAAAGAATCTTCTTCGCCGGCAGGCCGGCTTTTTCCATAACCTGCATGACGGTGGCCGGATCATCCATTTTTTCTTGATCAACCCACATGG
>ERZ802822.1131-NODE-1131-length-17369-cov-29.485774_pt1 | contig 17369 bp, 17 predicted proteins | sample MGYA00345649_ERZ802822 | MGnify/ENA primary metagenome ERZ802822 (study PRJEB30503, sample SAMEA104212359) | marine metagenome | biome: Westerlies Biome; feature: [SRF] surface water layer (ENVO:00010504) within the epipelagic zone...; material: water...
CTTCTCATGGCCGATTGCCATAATGGCTTATGATACAGCCTCTTTGCCTACCGTTGCGGGGGCAGCGCCAGATTGGCTTAAGCTTGCCGGGGCAAACTTGCGTTGAACTGGCTTCCCGTTTCACCATCGCGTATGCTTTGGCACCTTTTGCTCGGCCAGTTAAGCAGGCTGACCCCTTGGGTCAAGACAAATCACGACAGATCACAACCAACCCCGACATCTTGAAGCGAAGTTTCAGCCAAGGCGCCATACAAAATGAGCCCGGGCGCGCTTGAGATATCCTTTGAGAGTTGCTGCGCCAAGCTGAGCACGGTTGTTCGCTGCAGATATTGCTCAGGTGTGGAAATGCTTTCCGCCAGTAAAGCCGGAGTGGTTTTCGGCAAGCCCTTTTGGATCAAGAGTTCAGCTAAAGAAGCAAAGGTGCGCTTTGGCATATAAATCACCGTTGTGGCATTCGGATCGGTAAGGGCGGGGATATTCAGATCGTCTGGCAGCGCGCCCGCAACGTCATGCCCCGTCACAAATTGAATGCGCCTGGCGGTTAAACGTCGACTGAGGGGAATGCCCGCCGCCGCGGCCGCCGCGCTTGCAGCGGTTACCCCCGGCACAATTTCAAACGGAAGATTCGCGGCGCGCAAAGCCTCAATTTCTTCCTCTAATCTGCCAAAAACGCCTGGATCCCCTGATTTAAGACGTACAACTTGATAGCCTTGGCCAGCATAATCGACCAATAAACGGCTTACGTGATCCTGCTTAGGCGAACGACGGCCGGCGCGTTTGCCCACCCCAATCAATTCTGTTTTTGCGCCGGCATATTTCAGAATTGGCCCAGAGGATAAATCGTCGAATAAGACAACCTGCGCCGTTTTCATGCACTCAACGGCTTTCAAGGTTAAAAGCGCGGGGTCGCCAGGGCCAGAGCCAACAAAGCTTACAAATCCGGTCACTTTTGCGCCTCATCAATCAAATGGAAAAAGGTGCCGCTGACATATCCGCGAAAAGAGCCGGTTTCGGCGACTGAATTGCCATCGGCATCGAACACATCAGCCAATGCTGCGTCGGGTTGGTTGAGAATGCTTGAATAATGAAATTCATGACCGCGCAATTTTGTGCCTTTCGCAAAGCCCAAAGCGGGGGCGCATAGATTGGCTTGGCGATAGCCCAAATGAAATTTGCGTTTCTCATAACTGGTTACCAAACCAAGCAACCCGGCCATTTTATGCGAGACACCCTGCTTATCGATCAGGGCTTCTCCTAGTGCCATATAGCCGCCGCATTCGCCATGAACAGGGTTTTGTGCCGCATGCGCCCGCAAACTGTTCCAAAAATTATGTGCCGAAGCCAGCTTGCCCGCGTGTAGCTCTGGATACCCCCCGGGTAAGATGACCAAGTCAGAGGGTGGAACAGGCTCATCAGATAAAGGCGAAAACGGCAGAATGCTTGCACCTGCCGCGCGCCAGCTTTCCAATAGATGCGGATAGGTGAAAGAAAAAGCTGCATCGCGCGCGATGGCAATTTTCTGGGCCGGCGGGGATGCCCAGCGCCCCGGCCGCGCAACAGCGGATCCGGATGCGGCCGCAAACAACGCATCCAGATCCACGTGATCTTTTAAAAATTGCGCATAACCAGCAACCGCGGTTTCCAAATCAGGATGCTCTACGGCTTGAATAAGCCCCAGATGCCGCTCGGGAAGCGCAAGATCACCGCGCCTTGGCAACGATCCAAACACCTCAATTCCCGCTTTTTGCATACCCAATCTTGCCAAACGTTCATGGCGCGGGCTGGCAACCCGGTTTAAGATAACCCCTGCAATATTGAGATCAGGCGCATAGGTTTTAAACCCCAAAGCAGTTGCCGCAGCGGATTGGGCCTGCCCAGAAACATCGATCACCAACACAACTGGGCAGCCCAATCTTTGGGCCGTTTCGGCGCTGCTTCCATACCCCTCAGCGCCCCGCGTTGCCACACCGTCAAACAACCCCATTGAGCCTTCTGCAATGATCAATTCCGCGCCAGACGCCTGGTGGCTGATCGCATCGATCAGCTCTGCGCCCATAGACCAGCTGTCAATGTTGAACGAGGCCCGGCGCGCAGCGGCAAAATGGAAAGCTGGATCGATATAATCGGGGCCACTTTTAAACGGTTGAACGGCAAGGCCGCGATCAGAAAATGCTCGGAGCAACCCCAGCATAACGGTAGTTTTGCCGGTGCCTGAGCTGGGTGCAGAAATTAAAAGACCATTCGGGCGCATCAATCAGCGCTTCCATAAAAAGGCGATTCCGCGCTTTGTGGACGAAAGCGGCGATCATAATCCTTTGCATAGAGGCTACTTTCCGCAAAATCATCGGCGGCCAAAGCTGGCCCAACAAGAATGAGAGCGGTCCGTTTTATATCATCTGACAGCGTTTCAGCCACGCGGCACAAGGTTGAACGCGTGATTTCCTGATCAGGCCAGCTTGCGCGATAGACGATCGCCACCGGGCAATGCTCGCCGTAAAAAGGTGTGAGCTCTGTCACCACTTTAGTAAGCTGGTGGATTGATAAATGTATCGCCAAAGTGGCCCCGCTGCGCGCAAAATTTTCCAAACTCTCCCCTGAGGGCATGGTTGATGCGCGGCCCGAAGTGCGGGTCAGTACCACTGACTGACTAATCTCAGGCAATGTTAATTCGGCTTCTAAAGCCGCGGCAGCAGCGGCGAAGGATGGAACGCCAGGGGTGATTGTAAAGGGAATATCGGCTGCTTTTAAACGGCGGATTTGTTCGCCCATAGCAGACCAAATCGATAAATCGCCCGAATGCAGGCGCGCCACATCAAGCCCAGCATCCTCAGCACGCTGGCATTCGGCGATAATCGCATCGAGATCCATTGGTGCTGTGTTCACAATCCGCGCTGTGCTGGCGCAATGCGCTAATATTTCGGTGGGCACCAACGAGCCCGCGTAAAGGCAGACCGGTGAATTAGCGATCAAATCACGTCCACGGAGCGTTAAAAGATCTGCCGCTCCCGGGCCGGCGCCAATAAAGTGCACTGTCATTTAAAAGATCCTTTCGCAAAGGCGCATGTTGCCAATTTATCATTTGATACCAATCGCCTGAAGGTTAATGATGATCCGTCTCCTGCGGCGGCCAACGCGGCGGATTCGGCGATGCTACCCAGGCCATAAACGGCTTGTGCGGCGGGTGATTGCGTTGGCGTTATTTGCCGCTGTAGATTTTCCAAAGACACAGGAATGAGTGTGAGCTTTTTGGCCGCTACAAATTCTTGCAATGCAGGATTTAAAGCTTTTGTATCAAGCGTGGCAAGCGCCTTTATTGGGCCCGGCAATTCCGTCAGGTTTAAAACCTGACGGAACAGGTTTTCAAAGCTGTTCGCAGTTACGGCTTTGCGAAACCCAAGGCCAACAAAGATCATAACGTGCAGCTCCATTGCAAGATTGGAAAGTTGGCTTTCCATCCGCGTTTTGAACCAAGCGGGGCCATATGGGACAGCTCGATCCGCAGAAGCTCACCCCCTTTTTCTGACTGCCAGTTTATCAGTAAGGCTTCTGCCTCTAAGGTTACGCCATTGCACACCAGACGCGTATCCGCAGGCAAGATACGCCACAGCGTATGTAACAAGGCATCGCTGATACCGCCGCCAATAAAAACCGCATTGGGAAGCGGTAAATCATGGAGTGTTTCTGGCGCTTGTGCTTGTATTACGTGCAACCGGTCTAGCCCCAATTCTTGCGCATTCTTTTTAATGCGGCTCACGCGGTCGGGGTTTTGTTCAATACAAAAGGCTGTCAGCGTTGTATCACTGGCCAGCCATTCCAAAGAAATTGAGCCGGACCCACCGCCGAGATCCCACAGCACATCGCCGGGTTTTGGGCAAAGCGCAGACAGCGTTAAGGCGCGTATCGGGCGTTTGGTGATTTGGCCATCATGGGAAAAGACGCTATCTGGCCATCCATTTGCCAATGGAAGCGCCGGCCCATCGCTTGGCGTGATCGCCAGCAGAGCGGGGTGTTCAATTTTTTCAAGGTTAAAGCGATCTGCGCGGGTCGAGCGGATTTTTTGATGCGGTCCTCCTAGGCGCTCAAGCACAGTTAGCTCGGATCTATCAAATCCAACAGCGCAAAGATATTGCGCAACCGTTTGAGCCATCGCCCCATCTTTAAGCGTGATCAGAAGGCGCTTATTAACCCCCAAATGCGGGCGTAAACGTTCAAGGGGCGCTGCGTGCAACCCCATGCAATGCGTGGTTTCAAGCGGCCAGCCCAAGGCTGCGGCCGCCAATGAAAATGAAGACAGGCCGGGCAGGGCGCGCCATTCCTCGGGCTGTAAATGTTGCGTGATACTTGTGCCTGCGCCAAACCAAAACGGATGGCCCGACGCCAAAAGCACAACCTTTTTGCCCCGCAAAGCCAAGAAAGGTGCGAGCCCCGCAGCGAAGGGCACCGGCCAGCAGAAACGCGTAGCGTTATAGTCTGGCGGTAAAAGGTCTAAATGCCGAGTGGCACCAGCGATAATCTCTGCGTCTTGCAAAATTTTTGCACTTGTGGCGGTTAGCCCATCTGGACCATCTTCGCCCCAACCGAGTATGGTGAGCCAAGGAGCGTTATCCATGACCGTAAACCTTTTGATTTTGGCCGGTACGATTGAGGCCAGTCAGCTCGCGCAAGCTGTAGCAACCAAAGGGTATCGCGCGTGCCTGTCTTACGCTGGGCGCGTTGAGCGGCCCAAAGCCCAACCGATTGAAAAGCGGAGTGGCGGGTTTGGAGGCGTCCAAGGCTTGTTCGCTTATCTTCGGGAAGAACAGATTACGCATGTGATCGATGCCACACATCCTTTTGCGACGCAGATGAGCGAAAACGCTGTGCTTGCTTGCGCCAAGGCAGGGGTTCCCCTGCTGGCTTTGACGCGCCCTCCTTGGCGCCCCGAAACAACTGACCGCTGGCATAGCGTGCCCGATATTCCGGCGGCCGCGTCCGCCTTGCCCGCTCAGAAGCAGAATATTATGCTTGCCATTGGGCGGATGCATCTTGATCTGTTTGCCGCGCAAGCGCAGCATCACTATGTGTTGCGACTTGTCGACCCGCCCGCGCAGACTTTGGCGCTGCCAGATAGCACGATCATTGTATCTCGTGGACCTTTCAGCACGGAACAGGATATTGCGTTGATGCGCGAGCATAAGGTTGAGATTGTTGTTTCTAAAAATGCGGGTGGGCGCGGCGCCTATGCTAAAATTGAAGCGGCGCGGCAGCTTTCCTTGCCGGTAATTATGATTGAACGCCCAGTTTTGTCGCTCCCCCGCGATGAGGCGTTCTTGGTCACCGAAGCGATGGATTGGATTGCGGGGCATTAGCGCATGCTCCGGGGCGTATAGACAATCGGCGCGGCGTTTTCTCGCGAGATCAAACGAGTCTGGCGCGAACCGAGCAAAACCATCGTTCGCATATCTGCCATATCGGGCGTGGCGTCGCTAAGCGCAACAGTGAGCAGGCTTTCCTCTGGCGTGCTGACCGCCCGCGCAAACATGATCAACCGTTCCTTTTCACAGGCGCTCTTAAGCAAATCTAATGCTTTTTCAAACCCTTCAGGGCGCGCTTTTGACCGCGGATTGTAAAAGGCCATGGCGAAATCCGCCTCCATCGCTAACCGCAAACGCGTTTCGATGATTGACCACGGCTTTAGGTTGTCACTCAGGTTTATGACGCAGAAATCATGTCCCAAAGGCGCCCCCAGCCGCGCAGCGGCCGCCAGCATTGCGGTGATTCCAGGCAATACGGATATGTCCAGCTCACGCCAGCTTAAAGGCCCGTTTTCAACGGCCTCAAACACCGCAGAGGCCATTGCAAACACGCCCGGATCGCCAGAAGAGACAACCACGACATGTCTGCCTTCGCCGGCCAGTTCAAGAGCTTGCTTTGCGCGTTGCAATTCCACGCGATTGTCGGATCCATGAATGGTTAATCCGGACCGCTCGATCACGCGGGCAACATAGGGGAAATAGCCGATTGCATCCGTGGCGGTTTCCAATGCGTCTTTGACATCGGGGGTGATCAGGCCGGCGCTGCCAGGGCCCAATCCAATAATTTTCAATGTTCCACTCATGGCCGCCGTCCCTGACCATGGACCACAATAATCGAAAAATAGGGGGTAATTCTGCCCTCGCATTCAGAAAGTTTATAAACGGTTTGCTGGGGCATCGTGGCGAATTCGACCAACCACGCCTTTTGGTAAAGCTCGCTCGCTTTCAGGGCTTGGCGAATTTTTTCGATATTACGACCGATTTTCATTATGACCAAAGCATTGCTATTGGCCATCCGCTTTTGCAACTCGTCCAGTGATAAAGTGCCTAATAAAACGGTTAAAACATCATCACCCCAGGTGATCGGCGCTCCGCTGGCCGTCCAAGCGCCCGACATTCCCGTGATGGCTGGTATAACCGCGACAGGGTGCGTGTCTTTCAGCCGAGTGTATAAATGCATGAAGGATCCATAGAAAAAGGGATCTCCTTCGCAGAGGATCGCAACCTCGTGCCCTTGCTCGGATAATGAGGCTATTTTCGATGTGCAATCTTCATAAAACTGGGACAGAAGCGCATTGTATTGTGGATCTGTTACAGAGATTTCTGTGGTCACGGGATATTCCATCGGCAACTCAATCGCGCCCATCGGCAATAGCCCCTCAACGATCGTTCTTGCGTGTCCTTTGCGCCCGGCTTTTCGAAAAAACGCAACGTTTTTTATGCGCCGCACCAATCTATCGGCTTTGACACTCATTAAATCCGGATCGCCGGGGCCAAGCCCGATCCCGTAGATCGTTGCTCTGCTCATTCTTTACGGCTCGCGATTGCGTTCACAGCTGCAACGGTGATGGCGCTTCCCCCCAAACGGCCCTCTACAATCGAACAGGGCGCGGGTTGCGCTTGCCATAAGGCGTCCTTACTCTCCACCGCCCCTACAAAGCCTACGGGGCATCCGATAATTGCCGCAGGGCGTGGGCAAGTGGGATCTTCGAGCATATTCAAAAGGTGAAATAACGCAGTTGGCGCGTTGCCAATTGCCACCACTGATCCGGCCAATCGGGGGCGCCAAAATTCTAAAGCGGCCGCGGATCGGGTGGTGTTCATATCGGCCGCTAATTCATAAATATTTGGATCATGCAACGTGCATATGATTTCGTTTGCATCAGGCAAACGGGCGCGGGTGATCCCCTCAGAGACCATGCGCGCATCGCAAAAAATAGGCGCACCCGCGTTTAATGCGGCGCGCGCCTTGGTAACAAAACCATTCGAAAATTTGATATATTTTGCCAGATCGACCAAACCGGCGGCATGGATCATGCGCACAGCCACTTGTTCTTCCAAAGCATTAAATTTCGTTAAGTCTGATTCAGCGCGGATCATCCGAAAAGATTGTTCGTAAATCGCAGCGCCGTTAGTTTCATATTCATAGGGCATTAAAAGCCATCCAAGTTTTGTAAAATAATATCTGGGTCTAATCCCGTTATGATTGGCTTATCCCAGGCATGGCCCTTTACAATCACGTCAAAGCCACAGTTTTGAGCCACGAAGGTTAGATCTGCCTTTTGGGGTTTTGCGCAACCTTTTGCGCATCCTGAAATATGCAGGTCTTTCGAATTTAACGCAGGATTGGTGCCAAGACGCGGTGCCATCCGCGCCGCAAAACCGCGCGTATTCCCCTTGGCGCTCTGACAGGCCGGTGCGCCAGGGCAAACCTGAATGCGCCGCTTAGGATCCTGCTCATCGCTAATGAAGCCAGGCGGTATTGTTAGGTTTGACGCCCGTTCCAATAAAAGCCCGCGCCAGGGTGTTAAGCGCAAAAATGCACAGTCAGATTGTATCAACAGCCCTGTAAAATCTTGCGATGTAGTTTGCCCAAAAGCAGGTGCTAAATGAAAGCCAAGCGCCGTTTTTCCAAGCGGAAGGGACGCGAAAGACAGCTGTCTTTTATAGGCATATTCATCTTGTGCGCTTTGCAGCGGCGATGGTAGGTTCCGCATCCGAGTATTGGGTTTACCGCCACGGACAGCCTGTGAAAACATATGGGTCAAGGCAATCAAGGCAGATATCGCGGTGTCTTCTGAAACGCTATGACCAAAATCGGCGCCATCTTCGATCAATAAAAGGCGGCCATCTTTTGATGTTTCAAGTCGTATATCTGCCGAACAGCCCTGCAAAACTGGCCGGCGCCCCGTATCCATCGCAAAGCCAAATTTTGCGGGCAGCTCAGGCAGCTCATCAAGGCGGTCATAAAGCGCCTGCGTTAACCGGTAGGTTAAATCGTGTTCTTGCCATTCTGGACTTAGCAACACGCCGCGCAAAGCCTCATGTGACGCGGTTTGGGAAACCAGCGATAAAGATTGCAACGCCGACAACGCCTTGGTGAATGAAGCCGGGGTTAAACCGCGTATTTGCACTGCGGCGCGGCTGGTAAAATCTATTAACCCATTTCCAAATTGTTCGGCGATTCCGCAGAGGCCCAACGCTTGTTCAAGGCTTAAACGATTGAATTGCGGACGCACGCGCAGCAGCATGCCATCACCCGACATCATGGGGTGAAACGCTGTGGGGCACCAGCCTTGGGCCTCAGGTCTGCTCATTGCGCGGCCTCAAGAGAGGCGCGGATCGAATTGCGCCGTGTGACCCAAAGCCCGGCTTTATTCAAGGCTTCAAAGCGATTTTTCAAAGCCGCAAATGCCTCGGGGTTGGCGTCTTCCATAAAGGTGGAAATATCCGAATTTCCCAAAGTGGCATCGAAAAACATATCGAATAAATGCGGCCCCACCACATTTGCCAAATTCGCGAAACTGCCCATGTGATCTAATGTTGCAGCGATTTCCGCAGCCCCGCGATAACCATGTCGGCGCATGCCAGCAACCCAATCTGAATTGCTTGCCCGGGCATGAACAACGCGGGCGATTTCTTCGGAAAGACTGCGCGCGCGCACCGCTTCCGGGTTGGTATTGTCCACATGGTAAAGCGCGGCCGATCCACCCGTTACCCCTTGCGCTGCGGCAAAACCGGCTTCGTGAAAGGCGTAATCGGCCGCCAGCAGCAGATCCGTTTCGGGCAGATCTTGAATATGAACAAATCCATCTGCTTTTGCGACTTGTTCTTTAATCGCATCGGGTCTGTATGTGCTGTCTGGACCGTTCAGCGCATAGGCGCTTGCGGCCAGCCAAGCTTTGCCCGCCGCTTCTCGCGCCTCATCTGTATAGGTGTCGCCAAAGGCGCCCATCGCCAAGCCGTAATCTCCCGGTGCCGGGCCAAACACGCGCGACAGCTCCTGCTTGGTGACATATGGATTCCAATCCGGGCTTTCACTGCGCGCCCGTAAGCTTTGAACGGCTTGTGAAAACAACGCAGATAAGGTTGGAAAAATATCGCGAAACAGGCCCGAGACGCGCAATGTCACATCAATGCGGGGCCTTTCAAGCTCTGCAATTGGGGTGATTTCGATGCCGCTGACACGTTCCGAGCCCGGATCCCATTTGGGCTTTACGCCGATCAGCGCAAGCGCCATGGCAAATTCTTCACCCGCCGTGCGCATGGTGGCTGAGCCCCAAAGATCAACGATGAGGTTTTTCGGATAATCACCATGGTCTTGTAAATGCCGGCGCATCAATTCTTCGGCCAAGACCAAACCCTGCGCGTAGGCCGATCGGGTTGGAACCACCCGTGGATCTGTTGTGAACAGGTTTCGCCCCGTTGGCAAAACATCTTTTCGGCCCCGATACGGCGATCCGGATGGACCGGCGGCCACCCGCTTGCCGTTGAGCGCAGTGAGAAGCGCCGCGGTTTCGGCTTTGATCGAGGGGTGGCTATCAAACTCTGCGGCAATTTCGGGTGCGCGCCCAAAAATATGCAACCCATCACCAAACTGGCTTTCTTTAATGTCGCACACAAAGCGGTCGATGCAGCTGATCGCTTCTGCGTTTGAACTTGCCGCGTCAAGCCCCAGATCTTGCTCAACACCAAGCTGCTTTGCTTCGGCGCGTATGTCATCCTGCAGTCGGGTGCGGCGGCGCGGATCCAACCCATCAGCGTTTGAAAACTCATCAAGAAGGTTTTCCAGAAAGGCCAGCCGATCAGGCGTTGCGCTGGCTTTCATAGCCGGCGGTATATGCCCCAGCGTGATCGCGCAAATCCGCCGCTTGGCTTGAGCCGCTTCGCCTGGATCATTAACAATAAAGGGATATATTACCGGCAGATCATTAATCAGCGCTTCTGGCCAACAAACCTCTGATAAAGCAACCGATTTTCCAGGCAGCCATTCGAGCGTTCCATGCGCGCCAATATGGATTAAAGCGCTGGCGGCTTCAACAGTTCTAAGCCAAAGGTAAAACGCCACGTAGCTGTGGCGCGGCGTACGGCTGGTATCATGATATTCAGCTTCGCGCGCTTGAAGACTGCCGCGTTCTGGTTGCAGGGCGATAAGCGCCTTGCCGCGCCGTGTTGCCGCGAATTCGAGCGCTCCGTTGCGCGCCTGCGGATCGGTTTCTGGATCTCCCCATGCTTGAAACAGCTCGGTTTGAAGGCATTCGGGCAAATCCTTTAACGCGGTTTTATAGGCGCTGAGGGGCCATTTTATCCGTTGGTTTTGAAGATCCTTGTGAAGCGGGCCATCTGGTACAACATCATATTCTCTGGTTTGTAGATCGCTCAGAATCGCTTCTGCTGAAGCCAACGCATCAAGGCCGACCGCATGTGCCATTTGCCAAGGTTTGCCAGGGTAAGTTGACAACACCAATACTGGGCGCTTTTGCGCATTCTCAACGCGTGAGAGATCGACATGCGCGCGGATGCGATCGACGATTGCTGCGATCCGGGGCGCGTCGGCTTTATGGATAAAGCGTGAGAACTGAAGTTGTGGATCCCGCGCTGCGGGGTCTTTAAACGAACCAACCCCCGCAAATAGACGGCCATCGACCTCGGGCAAAACAACATGCATCGCAAGCTCGGCGGGCGAAAGGCCGCGCTCAGTATCCGCCCAAGCCGCACGCGTTGAGGTTGCCAAAGCCATTTGAAACACCGGAACCTCCGCGATATCCAGTGGCGAAGCGCCATCAGGGCCTTTTCCTGAAAATGCCGTTGCATTCAAAATCGCAACCGGCGCGATCAAGCGCATTTGACGTTGCAACCACGCCGCTGATTCAGGCTCTTTCAACGAGGGAACAAACACCCCAAACACATCAAACCCGCGGGCTTCAAGCGCTTGGGCAGCCGCCTCGATCGGCGCCAAATCAGCCGCCGTGAGATAAGACAGATAAAAACTTATAACAACCGCCGGTTTGGGCATTACGCGCAGCGCAAACGCGGCAGGGCAGGACAGGCGATTTTGCAGTGACCAACCGCCTACGCGCGGCGGATTCTTTTGGCCTATTTTCGGGCGCGCAAATAATCCTGCAGATAAGGCCAATTGTGCCAAAGCTGCGCTTGCCGCATCGGGGCCACCTGCGTCACAAAGCTGGCGCAACCTGCGCAATGTTGACACGGGCAGGGTGGAGATCTCATCCAGCTGGCTATCGGCCCGCCCATCAGCGGCCAATATAGCCAAAGCGATCCCGTTTTCTTCAGCAACCGCGCGAAGTTGTTGCAGACCATAAGACCAATAGGGCATTCCCCCAATCAGCCGCACCAATACAGCTTTTGCGTCACGGAGCGTTTTCTCAATGTAGGTATCAACTGAAAGCGGGTGTTGCAGCGCAGCCAAATTTGCCAAACGAAGGCTTGGCAGATCCTGTTTCGCGTTATGCCATCCAACCGAGAAAGCCCCAAGATCACTGTCGGAAAAGGACAAAACCACCATATCTGCTGGCGTTTGCTGCAGATCAACCGGCTGAGCGGTCTCTTCCAAACCATGACTTTCGCGAAAGATCACATGCATCTGTGATGCTATCCTTTCAATGTACTTTCGATTGCGCTTCTCTCGATGTGATCATGTTCAGCAATCACAACCACGCGGCCCATACGCATTTCATCTGGGGCCCATGGCCGGTCATATTGTGCGCGCACGCGCGCGCCGACAGCCTGCACGAGCAAACGCATTGGTTTGCCTTTTACCGCGGCATAGCCTTTCACGCGCAATATATTTTGCCTCTCAGCTAAGATTTCAATGCGCTTGATAAGGCTTTCCGGGCTTTCAAGCTCGTCAAGTCCGATCACCACGCTGTCAAAATCTTCATGATCATGTTCGGGCACCCCATCATGATGCGACGGACGCGCGTGCAGATCATCTTCGGCCGCTGCTTCTAGCCCCAAAACGACGCGCGGATCAATATGCCCATCGGCCACTTCAATCACGGGCAAACTGCGCGGCGCTTCTGCGGCGATCACCGCTTTGGCTTTGGCAATGCCCTCCGCGCCAGCCAAATCAGGCTTTGTGAGCAAAATCAAATCGGCGCAGGAAATCTGATCTTCAAACACTTCGGATAAGGGGGTTTCGTGATCTAAGCTTTCATCGGCGTCTCGCTGCGCGGCAACGGCAGCCAAATCAGGCGCAAATTGGCCTGCGGCTACTGCTTCGGCATCGGCTAAAGCAATCACCCCGTCGACGGTGATTTTTGAGCGAATATCTGGCCAGTCAAAAGCCTTTAAAAGTGGTTTTGGCAGTGCCAGACCGGAGGTTTCAATTAAAATATGTTCCGGACGTGGTTCAAGTTTCATCAGGCGTTCCAGGGTCGGGATGAAATCATCCGCGACAGTGCAGCAAATGCATCCATTGGCCAATTCAAGAATGTTCTCCTCTGGGCAATTGGGGATCGCGCAGGATTTAAGGATTTCACCATCGACCCCCACATCGCCAAATTCGTTGACAATAATGGCCAGCCGTTTGCCACCTGGATTTTGCATCAAATGGCGGATTAACGTGGTTTTTCCAGAGCCAAGAAACCCGGTAACAACGGTGACGGGAAGTTTTGTTAGATCGTTCATGAAGCAGCCTCAATTGGGGGAATACGCGCGATGCAGTTTTTTCGGAAATGTTCGGGCCTTTCGCGCCAAGGAACGCGTCCATCAGCGGCATCCAGATATCGAGATGCGCCATTCAATATGGTTTCAACATGCTGCGCTGGATCAAGATTGCCATAGACGTAAGTCCAACGGTTTTCGCCGCGCAAAACGATGGAGCAGCCATGATCACAATTTGCCAAACAGGAAACAGCCGTCAGTTTTATATTTTCGGGCAGCGCTTCCTGCTTGATCGCCTCGAAAAGTACAGTGCCTTGGCGCTTTTCATTATCTGGCTCCGCGCGCCCCGCGCGACAAGACGTACAAACCAGCAACTCAATTGAATCCGTTTTTGACATTATTTTCCTCTGGCAGCGCGTCGGAGCGCAAGAAAACCAGACAGAGGCCAGCAGGGCATGCAAGAACATGCTCCGCCTCCGACACACCCCGTCCGGATCCGGTTGTTTTTATGTTGGCAGGTCTCCCGGCTTACAGCTTTGAAGGCGTTGCCTTCACAGATGCGTATCCTTCCCAGCATTTGCCAGTGGTATACACGCGTCTTCACTGCTCACGGTCGCGGGGGCGGCTGCGTTTCAATATTCCGACGCGCTCCGTCGAAAAACTGAGTGCATTCCCTCTTCGCCTGTCCTAGAACAAGAACCAACATCCATTTGCAATGGGCCATGCAACGTGGCGTGTCAAGAAAAAGGAATTTCTATGGTCGATGAAAATCAACGACACAATCAAAAGATGCGCAAAATCAAAACGGCGCGCGATAAGATGATGCAGAGCAAAACGGATGAAAAAGGCCTTATTATTGTTCACACGGGCGCGGGCAAGGGGAAATCATCATCTGGCTTTGGAATGATCATGCGGTGTATCGCGCATGAGATGCCCTGCGCGGTGGTGCAGTTTATTAAAGGCACTTGGGTGACTGGCGAACGCAAGTTTTTGACAGAAAATTTTCCCGAGCAATGCAAGTTTGTAGTTTCGGGTGAAGGGTTTACCTGGGAAACGCAAGACCGTGAACGCGACATTGCTGCCGCTCAAGCCGGCTGGCATCGGGCAAAAGAGCTTATCCTTGATCCCGAAATTCAATTCGTTTTGCTTGATGAAATCAATATCGCGCTGCGCTATGATTATATCGATATTGATGACGTGATTGCCTTTTTGAAAACAGAAAAGCCAGAGATGACACATGTATGTTTGACCGGACGCAATGCAAAGGATGGATTAATTGATCTTGCGGATTTGGTGACCGAGATGGCGCAAGTCAAACATCCCTTCAAACAAGGTATCAAAGCACAATTGGGCGTTGAGTTCTAACATGCCAGCCTTAATGGTTCAGGGCACCGGATCAAATGTAGGCAAGTCTTTGCTAGTGGCCGGGTTGTGCCGCGCGGCCAAACGGCGAGGGCTGAGCGTTGCGCCATTCAAGCCACAAAATATGTCAAATAATGCAGCCGTCACGTCAGATGGAGGCGAAATAGGCCGCGCGCAGGCGTTACAAGCCTTGGCGGCGGGCTGCGCTGCAGTCTGCGACATGAATCCGGTTTTGTTAAAGCCAGAAAGTGAAACGGGTTCGCAAATCATTGTACAGGGTAAACGCTATGCCACGGCGCGTGCAAAAGATTATTCAGCGTTAAAACCAAAGCTGATGCCATTCGTTTTGGAAAGTTTTCAACGTCTGAAATCCACGTTTGATTTGGTAATAGTGGAAGGGGCTGGGAGCCCAGCAGAGGTGAATTTGCGGCCTGGCGATATCGCCAATATGGGCTTTGCTTGCGCGGCGGATGTGCCGGTTCTTTTGGTTGGTGATATTGATCGCGGCGGCGTTATTGCGCAAATGGTGGGCACGAATAGCGTTTTAGACCCAGAAGATAATAAGAAAATATTTGGATTTATTATCAATAAGTTTCGAGGTGATCCTAACTTGTTTTCTGCAGGTTATGAAATGATTTGCACGAAAACCAATTGGCGGGGCTTTGGGATTGCGCCTTATTTTGATCAAGCATGGAAGCTACCTGCGGAAGATGCGTTAGACATCGCAACCCCAGAGCGGCCTGATAAGCCGCATATCGTGTGCTTGGGATTGTCACGTATCGCGAATTTTGATGATCTGGATCCGCTGAGCAATGATCCAGAGTTACAAGTAACGGTTTTACGTCCTGGCCAAGCCATCCCCGCTGATGCGCGTTTGGTGATCGTGCCTGGCAGCAAATCGACATCGGCCGATTTGACCTATCTGCGCGCGCAAGGCTGGGATATTGACCTTAAAGCGCATCGCCGTCGCGGTGGGCATGTTTTGGGGATTTGTGGTGGGTATCAAATGCTAGGAAACGTCATCGATGACCCTGAGGGAATTGAGGGCGTATTCGGCAAAACAGAAGGCCTTGGCTTGTTGAAGGTAAACACAATCATGTATCCCAAAAAGCAATTGGGCCAAGTGAATGCAATACACCCGCCAACACAGCAAGAGTTTAGCGGATATGAAATTCATATCGGGCAAACGCAGGGCCCAGATACGCTGCGCCCTTTTGCTCAGCTGAATGGGCGCAACGAAGGCGCCACAAGCGCGGATGGTCTGGTCATGGGCAGCTATTTACACGGTATGTTTTCGAGCGATGGGTTTCGCCATGCGTTTTTAAAGGGATTGCATATTCAAAGCAGTGCGCAGGCCTATTCGCAAACTGTCGATCAAACGTTAAACGCTTTGGCCGATCACCTTGAAAAGCATTTGGATATTTCGGCTTTACTTGCCTCTGCACGCTAAAAACAACGGTTTTTATATCGTGGCATAGGCTGCGTTTAGCATATCTTCATGTAACGGATGATTGCTGCCCATGAATTGGGTCATAATCACGCCCGTGATCTGTCGTTGCGGGTCTACCCAAAAATAGCTTTGCGCGGCGCCAGACCAGCCAAACTCGCCAAGGGTTGTAGGCACAACGGCCTGACCCACATCAGTCATAACCCGGCCAAGCAAGTTCCACCCATAGCCGGGAAACGCTTGCCCAGAAATGCTAAGAGGCAGGGCAGAAAGCGGCAGGCGATTGGCGCGCATAAGGCCAACCATGTCATTGGAAATCATTTTTTCGCCGGTATCTGAATTTCCCGTCAGTAAAAACCTTGCAAAGGCGCTGTAATCCTGCGCCGTTGCATAAAGACCAATGCCGCCACGGCGAAACTCTAAGGATTGCTCTGGATACATGCGGGCGACGTCATTTTCCTCGAGCACATGTTCAATTTTATTTAAAGGCGCAATGGCTTCCAATTTATAGCGCCCGTAATTTGTCATTAAACGGGGCAATTGCGCGTCGGACAAACGAAACCCTGTATCGCTCATGTTAAGGGGATCAAAAATATACTCTTGTAGCAAAGCATCAATCCGTCTGCCGGTTACGCATTCGACAAGATGCGCCAGTACATCGATCGACATACTGTAAAGCCAACGTTCTTTTGGATGAAAGGCCAATGGCAGTTGCGCCAAGGCGCGTATCATTTCGCGAAGGTCTCGCGCGCCATCAGCAAGAATCTCTGCCTTGCGATAATAGGGGGCAATATGGCATCCAAGGTTAAATTCATAACTGAACCCAGCCCGATGAATCAGCAAATCTTCAAGCGTTATCAATCTGCAAGCAGGCTCTAGTGATCCACTTGGCGTCAAAACGCGCATCTTTGAAAACTGTGGATCGTATTTAGCAATTGGATCGGAAAGCCGCATCAGCCTTTTTTGAACCAGCAACACGGCAAGAGCTGCAATGATCGGCTTAGTCATGGAGTATATGCGGTAAATAGCACGATCGGGAATGGGCGTTTTACAGGCATAATTTGCATAGCCCGAACGCCCTTCTAACCGCAGCTCGCCCGCTTGCTCAATGCGCCACTCAATGCCGCTAAACAATTGTTTTTCGATATAATCATCTGCACAATTTTTAACTTCATTCGACATAATCTTGCCCTTGGCTTTGCCGCTTGCACAACACAGGCAAAGCCTGAGGTCTGTAAAGACTATTCATTTAAATCCTTAGAGGCAATCATCTTCAAAACCACGAAAGGCGGTTTGGATCACGTGGATTGCGCTTTGCGCGGGTAAGGTATGACGCTGCCTGGCATTTTGCACGGCGTTGCACAATAAATGGGCCGTGCCGTGGGTTTAGGGCAATGATTCCAGCATGGTTTCAAGATCTATCAGGCTGTGCTTGCCAAAAAACATATCCTCATTGGCGATGAGCGTTGGTGCGCCGAAAACACCACGGGCCACGGCTTGAGACGTAGCCTGTATCAAAGCGGCTTTGATTGATGGATCTTGAGTTGCAGCAAAAATCTCCTCCGCCGGCAGGCCGGCTTTTTCCATAACCTGCATGACGGTGGCCGGATCATCCATTTTTTCTTGATCAACCCACATGG
>ERZ802822.1132-NODE-1132-length-17368-cov-5.771731_pt1 | contig 17368 bp, 16 predicted proteins | sample MGYA00345649_ERZ802822 | MGnify/ENA primary metagenome ERZ802822 (study PRJEB30503, sample SAMEA104212359) | marine metagenome | biome: Westerlies Biome; feature: [SRF] surface water layer (ENVO:00010504) within the epipelagic zone...; material: water...
GCCAGAATGCCAACCTGACGCATGCCGCCGCCAACCAATTTGCGCATCCGGCGCGCACGCGCAATAAATTCATGCGAGCCAACAAGAACCGATCCTGCCGGCGTGCCAAGCCCCTTTGACAGGCATAAAGACACGCTATCAACAGGATCAACAATCTGCTTGGCAGGCACGCCAAGCTTGACCACAGCATTCATCAACCTCGCCCCATCAAGATGCACGCCAAGTCCACTATCTTTTCCAGCTTTGGCAAGCCCGGCAACAACCCCAACATCATGGACATGACCAGATATGGTATTTTCAAGACATAGCAAACGGCTAATCGGGCAATGCGGATCATCCAATTTGACAGCCTTAATGATTTGCGACGGTGTCATCAAACCGCGATGGTCGGTTCCAATCGCCTCCATCATCACGCCGCCAAGAACCGAAACACCGCCAGCCTCATAGCGATGAACATGATAGCAATCTCCAACCAGCAATTCATCACCGCGTTGGCAATGCGACAATAGCGCGACAAGATTAGACTGGGTACCACTCGCAACAAACAGACCAGCCTGTTTACCAAGAAGCGTGGCAACCCTGTCCTGAAGTTTATTGACCGTGGGGTCATCCCCATAAACATCGTCACCCACTTCGGCTGTTGCCATGGCTTGGCGCATTTCCGCTGTTGGTTTTGTTACAGTGTCGCTTCTAAGATCGATAAGCGCCGGCTTATCATGCAAGGCCACATCCTGATAATTCATTTTTTATTCCCCGCTGCAACAAAACCCTTGAGATCAAAATCGCCATTACCAATAGCGTTAGGATCAGGCGACAGCCCAAGATCAAGACATTTCTTGCCAAGCATATAGCCTGCCGGATCACGAACAGCCTCAACCGCGGCCAATTTCCCTTTGTCACCATAGCTCCAGACGGAAAAACCACCTTCGCGTTTCCCCGGCCGCAGTTGATGGCGAAGATCAGGCGATGCCAGCGGCACAATACCTGCCGATTGTAGGCGAACATCAAATTGTTCCGACCAGAACCACGGTGCTGCCATTGACGGTTGCGCAAGGCCGCAAATTGCAGCCGCAGCGCGCGCCGCGGTCATTTGCGCATTATCAACCGATTCGATTCGCAAAGCCGCACCATCAATCAGCGCCACATCACCAATCGCAAAAATATCCTGAACCGAGCTTTGCATCATTGCATCAACCAAAATGCCATTACCTGCCTCAATCCCCGCTGACGCTGCCAGATCCAGATCAGGTAGAACGCCAATACCGACAAGCAGTAATTCAGCCGCAATCTGGCGACCATCGTCAAGCTGCACACCAGTAAAGGCACCGTCTTTTTGCAAAATTTCCCGACAATTTGCGCCAATATGCAGCCCAACATCATGGCTTTGATGCAATTCAGCAAAAAACGACGAAATCTGCGGGCTTGCCACCCGCGCCAACAGCCGGTCAGCCATTTCGATCACATCAACGCGAAGCCCAAGCTTGGTCAAACTTGCCGCAACTTCCAGCCCGATATAACCGCCGCCAATCACCACCGCTTGCTGGCGACCCGAAACCGCCTTGCGCAAAGCATGCGCATCATCGGGATGGCGAAGCACAAACACCCCATCAAGACCAGCCGCCGCCGCAAGCTGTCGCGGCACCGCCCCAGTGGCAAGCACCAGCTTGTCATAACCATGCTGACTGCCATCATCGAGATTTAGCTGTTTTTGCAGTTGATCAACCGACACCGCATCCCGCCCATCAAGCAACTCAATATCATGCGCGGCAAACCAGTCGGGTCGCCGTAAAAGAAATTTGGCATCATCTTGACCATCGGCCTGCAAAAAAGCCTTTGACAATGGCGGGCGTTCAAGCGGCGCACCAACCAGCCGGTCAATGATGCAAATTCGGCCAGCATAACCATTTGCACGCAATTGTTCAGCGCAGGAAATACCTGCATGACTGGCACCGACGATAATGATTTGATCTGCCATGAAAATTCTACCCGCAAATTCCAGAGTTAACGCAAAGACCGTCGCGCCATTAAGGCAGGCAATTGATCAATCCTGCCAATAACATTCTCGTGATGAATATCTTGATGCGGGCGGTTGTCAACGCTGTCAGCAACACAGATGAAATCACCGGCCTTTGCGGCAATGGCCGCGCCATAATCAGCCATCGTATCCCCAACCATAATGCTTGCCGCTGGCGTCACACCAGCAATCTGGCAACAATGCAAAAACCCATGCGGCCCAGGTTTTGACCCAAAGCCGCTATCCGCACCAACCACCGTACAAAATAAACCCAGAACGCCAATATCCTGCATGTTTTTTTTGGCGCTGCTTTCGCTGTCATTGGTCAAAATTGCAAGCTGATAGCCATCCTTGTGAAGCTGGCGAAGCGGCGCTTCAACCTCACCTTTTGGCACAGTCTGATTGCGGCCATGCCGATCAACCAATATTTGCACATCCTGCTTATAGCGATCATCCTGATCAAGCTTGATCATATGGCTTGGCAGCATTTTCTGCCAACAGCTGCGAATATCGGCAAAAGAACCGGCGGCAAAAATACCGCGTGAGTCAATTTCGCCAGCAGCTTCATCAACGCCAATAGCCGCCAGCAATTCAACCCCGCCAATATCGCCATCCCAATCATCGGGAATACGGCTTGCTGTATAATGCGCCACAGCCCGCGCCACTGGCAGCCATGTCGCCTCTAGATCAAGGATCACCCCATCCTTATCAAACACGATTAAATCAGTCATCAATATCCACAGCCCATAAACGGAACTCAATAAATGCGGCCCAATAAAATGGGCGGAAAATCTCCTACCTGCTAGAGTGACCGATTTTGGCGCTACGACCAAGCCGCTTTTGCAAAATACCCCCAGTCATTCACTGGCAATGATAAAGCTTCGCCCTGCAAGCCGCGCATAGGCGGTCATGATCTGCCCATCATCAAACATATGACGTGCCAAGCAGGCACCGGCGGCAAGTGCTTGATCAATTTCATCTGCGCTCAAAGGGCCAACATCAACCGTGACAAGCCGGTCTTTTAAATCACTATCCGGCACAAGGCTGGCCGCAGGCTGGCGTGTAATTGCCGGTGACGATATGGTAATCGCATTGGCAATCAAACTGGCAGCAACATCGGCAGCAGCCGCATTTTGTGCCAGCACGGTAACCGAATCTGCAATCCCAAGCGACAAGCTTCGCCCCCGCCAACCGCTTGTCGCAATGCCCCCGATGCCGTCATCATAATGCAGCCTGATCCGGCCATGAAGAGGCATATGACCGCCACCCGAAGCGGCCATCGCAAAATCGCTAAGATGCGTGTCGCGGTCATCGGCAATGCCGATATCAAAAAAGGCACCCTCGGCAAGATAGAGCGCGATATCGCCGCCATTATTGACCGAAGCCCGAACAAGCTTGTCGCCCATTGCCAGCAAAATTTCATCAGCAACGCTTCCCGCAACGGCAATCATTGGGGTGATGAAATCAGCCTTGTCATGGCGCGGCAAATACGGGCTGATCGCCGCTGCCATGCGTTTGGCAACGGGCCCTTTCAGACGGCCAGTAATTTTGGATTCGGCTGGCAATCGCAGTATCGCCAACTCATCGACCAACCGATCAAGAAGGCCGCAAAACGCATCTGCGGCGCGGGCATAGGCGGCAGCCACCTCACCTTTGTCGCCCTCAGCGGTGATGATTAAATCAATTGGCCCATGTTGAAGATGTAATCGGTGATCTAGCCAATTTGCCATTGCCCCACTTAGCATTTGAACCGGTTGCCCCACCACCGCAGGCAGATTCGCCGATAAAACAGGCGGGCGAGCGGTTGCGGCAGCTGACGACAGCATGGCCTATCGCCTTATTGGCCAAGGATTTTGCGGCTGCTGGGCAAATCGCCTTTTGCCAGCAAGATCGTGATCATTTTGTGGCCCGACCTTGCCAGCCAGAACATCATCAATCGACATGATATGATCAACATGGCCGCCAAGAGCGATATAATCATCTTTGCGCATGGTAAATTCGATTGGCGCAACCAATGCTGGGGTTGGCACATAGCCAAACGCATTTTCAGGAAGGCTTGTCACATCAACCATCAGCGTGATGCCGCCGCCAGGCCAGATAAAGACCGGCGCCCCACCACATGTAACCCGTGTCAAAGCGTCTTTGACCGAACGTGTTAGCATCACCGGATTTTCGGTTACACCCGCACGAAGCGACCCGCCAGCCCCGCCCATGAAACTAACCGAGGTCAATGCCGGTTCACAATTTTCCTCAATCCGTTTGATTGACGATTGCAACCGTGCTGGCATGGCGGTTTCGACAGGCTGCAAATCTTGATCAAGTTCGTAATAGGCAAATTGCTCACCCGTCGTCGAGACCATCAACAAAGACTGTCCGGGCGTGGCGATCTTTGGATCGAATGACCCAAGAATGGCAAGTGGATCAGTCAGATTCGTGCCGCCCCATCCGGTGCCGGGCTCAGCCACCTGAAAATAACGACCAGGCGTTGACCGGCGCCCCAGAATTTTAATGCCACTCGCAGGCCAGCCAATAACCTTTCCTGCCTGATGTTCAGACATCACGCCGGTAATATGGTCATCGACAATGACCACCTCATCGACCAGATTATGCCATTGTGCGGCAAACATGCCAATTGTTGCCGAACCGCACCCAACCCGCATGCGCGCCTCAACAACACCATTGATCACTGGCGCTTTACCAGCTTGCAACACAAGGCTTGATCCATCATCAACCTGCATATCAACCGCATCACCATTGCAAAGCGCCAATAGGGTGGCACAGGTGACACGGCCTTCTTTTTTACCACCACCGGTTAAATGATGCACGCCGCCTAATGACAGCATCTGTGATCCATATTCACCCGTTGTGACATGGCCAACCGGTTCACCATCAACCCGCACAAGCGCGCGTTCAGGGCCAATATGCCGGTCAGTGTCAATTTTGACCTTAGCACCGCAATAGCTGAAAATCCCTTCAGACACGACTGTCACCATATCAACATCATCAACAATACTGCTGACAATAAAGGGGGCTGGCTTATAATCGGGATAGGTTGTGCCTGCCCCAACTGCAGTCACAAATGCATCTTTTGGGGTGATCAGATCACCATTCCACTCGTCACTGCCATCGATAAATGGCACCAATTCACCACCATCATCAACCCGACGCTGCATCACCATTAATGGGTCAAGCCGGATAAGCTGGCCGCCCTCATTCGCATAGCGATCACAAGCCCCCGATTTGCCATCGGCGATATAGCACATCACCGGACAAGCATCGCAGCGAATTTTGTCTTCAACGCGTTTGTCACGACTAGTCTTTGCTGTCATTACGGCCTGCCTTGGGCAGCCTGCGCCGCCGCAATCGCCGCGCAAACTTTATCAGGTGTTGCTGGTAAATCATAAATCGCGGCACCCGTTGCATGGCGAATGGCGTTCAAGATTGCTGGTGCGGTTGGGATCAAAACATGCTCGCCAAGCCCCTTTGCCCCATAAGGCCCCTCTTCATCAGCAACTTCAACAATCACATGATCAAATTGTGGTACATCACCGATCGTCGGGATCAAATAGTCATGCAAATTTTCGGTACGACCCGGTTGGTAATCTTCCATCAAAGCCATGCCAATTCCCTGCACGACACCGCCTTCGATCTGGCCTTCAACAAGCAAGGGGTTAATCGCCCGCCCAACATCATGCGCTGTTGTGATCTTATCAACGCGCACACGACCAAGCGCCGCATCAACCGACAATTCGACTATCTGTGCACCATAGCCAAAAACCGCATAGGGAACACCCTGCCCCTTTTCATCAAGCGGGCTGGTTGGCGGATCATAGGTTTCTTCAGCCATAAACACATAGCCATGGTCATTCACCGGCATATCTGCCAATTCAATGCGCAATGTACCACCACCAGCATCAGCCAGCGTCAAGACCGCACCATCAAGCGCGATTTTGGCATTGGCATCAACATTCCCATGCCGAAGCACCATATCGCGCAAAGCCATGCCCGACAGCATTGCCGCCTTACCCGACACAAAGGTTTGGCGTGATGCAGATGTTTTACCGCAATCGGGAGTCAGATCGGTATCACCGCCAAGAATATGTACATCATGAACCGGAACGCCCAATGCATCTGCGGCAATTTGGGTAATCACCGTATTGGCACCTTGGCCAATATCCATTGCGCCCTGATGCAGAACAATTTTGCCATCGGCAGTGATGCCCATGCGCATTGTTGACGGGTTTGGCAATGACGTATTGCCGCAACCATACCAACAGCTGGCAATGCCCACACCCCTGCGCCACGGGCTGTCATCACTGATCGCGGTCTGGTTAAAACTAGCCGCAGACGCAACAGCAGTATGCCAGCTATCTTCAAGCGCGGCAAAACAATCATCAATGCCAACACCGCTGTTAAAGACCTGACCGGTTACGGTTGGCACGCCATTTTTCAATGCGTTCAACCGCCGGAAAGCCAATCGGTCCATGCCTAGTTTTTCCGCAAGCAGATCAAAGGCGCATTCCTGTGCCACCGCTGATTGCGGCACACCAAACCCGCGAAACGCCCCTGCCGGTGGCGCATTGGTATGAACCGCAACACTATTGGCGCGGTAATCTTTTGTTACATAGGGGCCGCTAGCATGGATCGGCACACGGTTGGCAACGGTTGGCCCCCAGCTGGCATAAGCGCCAGTGTTAAAAATACCATCAAACACAAAACCGCTGATGCGACCGGTTTCGTCACAACCAACAGTCAGCCAGATATCGGATGGGTGACGCTTGGTCGATGCCCGCATTGATTCGCCGCGGCTATAGCAAATACGCGCCGGACGCCCTAGCACCCATGCCGCAAGTGCAACATAGGGCTGAAAAGACACATCAAGCTTTGAGCCAAAGCCGCCGCCGCAAGCTGATGGCACAACCCGAATGGCATCAAGCTCCATGCCCAAGATCTCGGCAAGACTTTCACGATCCATTTGTGCCGCCTGCGTACAGCCATGAATGACAATCCGGTTGCCCTCGCGGGTGGCATAGCCTGCCTCAGGCTCGATATAGGCATGTTCGATAAAGGGGGTTGTTGTATGAATCTCAACCTTATGCGCCGCCGCCGCAAGCGCCTGATCGGCGTCACCAGTTTCAACATAGCCACGAACAAGAATATTGCCATCACGATTTGCATGCATCTTGCGCGCGCCATCTGCCATCGCCGATGCGGGTGTTAGCATCGTTTCATGCGGGATCCAGGTGATTGGAAAATCGGCCTCGTCAAAATGCGTTATCACATCAGCATCACCAACAATCGCTGCGACCGCATCACCGCGATATAGGGCTGTTGTTTCGGCAAAAACTGGCTGATCGGCAAAGGGCGGAATCACACCAAAGCAATTGCGCCCAGGAATATCGCTGGCATCAAGAACCGCCAAAATACCCGGATGGCTTGCCAAAAACCCTGCCTTATCACCAATTTTAAAACTGCTGTAATGATGCGGGCTGCGGATCACCCGCACCAACAGCGCATCTTGTGGCACCGCGTCATCACCATAAATAAGGCTGCCATCGACTTTGGGCTGGCCATCTAGATGCCGGATGGGGCTGCCAACATTCTGCCCCGCCTGTGGTCGCGGCGATATTTTGGCATCGCCACCAACCGCCAGAACTGCATCAATGATTTTGCTATAGCCGGTACAACGGCACAAAACCCCACCAAGCGCATCTTCAACATCATGCCGGTTTGGCGCGGGATTTTCAGCCAATAGCGCCGATGCCGCCACCATCATGCCCGGAGTGCAAATACCGCATTGCGCAGCCCCATGCGCCAGAAAACTATCTTGTAATTTTGCAATTGTGCCATCAGCATGCAGCCCTTCGATGCTGGTCACCGCGGCGCCTTCAACCTGCGCAATTGCTGTCAGGCAACTGCAAATCGGGGCGCCATCAAGAAGCACGCTACAAGCACCGCAATCACCGGCGTTACAGCCGATTTTGGTACCCGGCAGGCCCATTTCAGTGCGCAAAACATCACTCAGGCGGGTGCTGGCTGGCAGCTGGCTGGTGACCGGCTTACCATTCAGGGTAAAACAGGTCATGCTGCCACCCCTTTGGCAAAATTCAATTGCTGTTCATAAAATAGCCGGCGTGTAATCTCGCATGATGCCTGCAGCCGGTAGGCAGCCGTTGCCCGCACATCATCAATTGGCGAAAGACCGGCGAAAAGATCAGGCGTAACCCGCGAGCTAGCGGTTGCCAATGTCGTATCGCGCAACGCGTCCTCAAGCTGGTCCAAGCGTTTCGCAACTTCACTACAAGCGCCAATCGACAAGGCCACATCACGAATGATGCCAGCTTCATCGACCGCCAGCCGTAATGCTGCCATGCTGATCGAGATCACCAGATAGGAACGCGCGCCAAGCTTTAAAAAACCCGATTGTCCAGCTGTTGACGCCGCCGGAATCCGCAATGCACTTACCATCTCGCCATCACCAAGCGCGGTTTTGCGATTGCCAAGAATAAATGCCGATAACGGCAAATAGCGCAATCCAGCCGCACTGGCAATTTCAACCTCGGCATCAAGCGTCAATAAGGGCGGCACACCATCTGCAGCGGGAGAGGCATTGCATAGATTGCCAATAATGGTGGCGCGGTTTTGAATTTGCACTGACCCAACTTCACGCGCAGCAGCCTTTAACCCGTTAAAGGCAGGCGGCACATCCGCATCAATCAGCGTTCGCCAGCTGGCAGCGGCGCCAATTCGCCAATAGTCACCATCAAATGCAATCGTGCCAAGCGCGGCAATTCCCGAAATATCCAAGATCGCACCAGTCAATGGCCGGTCCTGTAATCGGGGAAACACATCAGTGCCACCGGCAAGAATGGTTCTTGGCCCTTTGGCAAGCGCGGCAATGGCTGCCTCTAGACTGTCAACCCGCACATAATCTGCGGCAACTGCGCTTACTTCACCTTGCATAAAACTCTCCGCGCCACAGCCTTGCTTTGCATTCTAGGCCTCACCCAAAACCCTATCGCTAAAGGCTTTGCGCTTCCATAAGATTTTGCATTGCGGCATTTACTTCACGGCTATAAAGGCGTGCCATTTTACCGGTTGGAGGCAACGGCTCTTCATGAAAAAAGGCCGGTAATTCATCGTCACCTTCACCGAACCCAGCCGCATTGTTAAAGGCTGCTTCGAGACGCAATGTCTCAACGCCAATATTGCGGATGAAGTCAGGTGTTACGCCGGCGTCAAACGCATCGTTGATAGCATTGGCAATTAATTCAAGATTCTCATCAGTAACTGATCTGCCAAACACACAAAGTCCCAATGAGTCGGCAACAGCAGCATTTATCTGCATACGAAGACTTTCAGCAACTAGCTCTTCGACATTTTTATCGTCGCATTTGAATGTCGCAGCATTCCCAACAGTATGGTCTGCACCTTGAGCAGTCAGCATCATTGATATTCCGGTTACTTCAATTAGCCGTGGATCATAAGCACTAATCGCCTGTTTTTTAATTACCGGAACTCGTTTGAAATTTAGGGCCTCACCAACTCTTGCAGTGCCAGTGGCATAGAATTTTCCATTTTCACTTCCGGCCATCATTTCCGAGGTCACCTCTTTCATGAAAGCAACGTCTCCAAAGTCACCCTTCCCGGCATCCATTAGAACAGCTATGGTGGCACCGAGTTCTATACTATCCACGCCAAGATCATTTGCTATTTCATTCATCCTCGCTACATCGTCTGGGTCTTCTAACCCGCAGTTTGTTCCAAGAAGGCAAATCGTTTCATATTCCATCGGTGAAACAATTTCTCTTCCTGTATTATCAACATAAACATTGCTACATTTTATTAAGCAACCGGGCATACAGGCGTGCTCCGTTTGCCCACCACGGCTGGTGTTTAATTCCCTGATATAAGTCCCACCCATCTTAAAGGCCCCACCGTCTTCCGAGGGTTGATGACCCGAGGTAAAGTTGCGAGTTGGCATCGCACCAATATGATTTGTTATATCCGCCATCATTGCTGTGCCCGTTGTCCGCAATGTTTGGACAGGCGCAGACTCACCAAGCTTTTTGCCATACTCTTTTATGGCGCCCATGACCTTTTTCCGGTCATTTACAGGCGGCATCCTATCTTTATCTATCACAATGGCTTTGACTTTTTTGGAGCCCATCACTGCGCCAACACCACCACGCGCGGCAATGCGCGACGGTCGATTATCGGTGTCAGAGAAAGTTATACCAGCCATCAGACCTTCGTATTCTCCTACGGGCCCGCATATACCGAGGGAGGTTTTCTCCCCATAAACAGAATGTAGTTTTGAAGCGCAGTCTACATTACCCAGGCCCATGTAAGGTGTTGCATCATCAAAAGTAATACCATTGTCCTTTGTTATGCGAATGATCACCCACTGATCACTCGCTCCGTGCAATGAGATGCCGGCAATTTGTAATTGTCCCATTGCAAAGCCAAAAGTACCACCGCTATTGGCTTCTTTAATCCCACCAGTCAGAGGGCTTTTACATCCCACACTGAGCCTATTCGCATTAGAAAAATTAGTTCCTGCAAAAGGCCCAGCTGAAAAGATTAGAGGATTTTCAGGAGCTAATGGTTCAACTTCAGCAATATTTTGTTCCAAAAGCATCTTAGCAATCAAATAACGTCCACACTCAGCGATCTCGCGACCATGCAATTCACGGCTACTTATCGTTCTTTCACCCAAGTTTATATCAATATATTTGCGCATAATGAATCCTGTTTGGCAGTGATGGGACCTATTTGATAAGAGATTACCAGTGTTAATTCATTTGTATACTAACAATAATGCATTTTGTAAACAACCAGCAGCGCCGATGCTTTGCGAACTAATGTCGCATGGGCAATCACGTCAAAGCCAAATAATGGCCTTTCGTCGGTTTCGGGAGGAGTCATGATCATTTGGCAATTGCCAACTCAACACTGACCTATTCAACAATTACCTATTCAACAATTTCGGGTAAATGCGCTGCTGGTGGTGTATTGCGGCTGCGGTTGGTTCGCACAATTCCGTCAATAATCGTCATGCCAACCCCGGGCAAATTGCCCTGATGAATACTTTCCAGCATATTGCGACCCGGCGCATGCTGGGCGGTATCCATCAAGACAAAATCGGCGCTGCGGCCAATTTCAATGATACCGCAATCAAGGTCACGCATGCGCGCTGTATTGCCAGTGGCAAAACAAAAGGCAATTTCCGGCGGAATATCACCAAGGCTAGACAGCATGGCAATCATCCGCAAAATACCAAGCGGCTGCACCCCTGATCCAGCTGGTGCGTCAGTGCCAAGAATCACGCGCTCGGCCTCTTTGATCTCAAAGGCTGTTCGCATCGCCAGCAAACCAGCGCGTTCATTGCCATTATGCACAATTTCAATGCCGCGATTACAGCTTTCGCAAAGGCAGGTAATCTGGTCATCGGGAAGCGCAGTATGCCCGCCATTGATATGACCAATGATATCGGCATCGGCTTCGAGAACCACATCCTTGTCAATCAGCCCTGACCCCGGAATTGACGGCCCGCCAGTATGGATAGTTGATTGAATGCCATATTTGCGCGCCCATTTGACCATCTGCGCCGCGGTTTCACCAGCCTTGACCGAACCAAGACCAACCTCGCCAAGCAGCTTGACGCCGGCATCTGCAAGCTCTTTGAAATCAGATTCGACCATGCCATCCTCAATGACCGGCGCACCTGCCAGCATTTTCACGCCTGATGGCCGGAAATTTTCATACCAACGCTGCGAGGCAATCGCCATCGCTTTTAAACCGACAATATCTTTTGGCCGTCCGGGGGCGTGAACCTCACCTGCCGAAATCATCGTTGTCACCCCGCCATGAAGGCAGGAATCAATCCAGTTTAGCTGTTGTTGGCGCGGCGTATAATCGCCAATCACCGGATGAACATGGCTGTCGATCAAACCGGGGGTCAATGTCACCCCATGCGCATGAACCTTTACCGTCTCATTATCCAAATCCATATCCTTGGCATAGCCGATATCGGTAATCCGGCCATCAACCGAGACAACGCAATCACCATCAAGGATCGGCGCTTCCAGCTTGCCTGACAGAATCTGGCCGATATTGGTAATCACAAGTTTTTCTGACGCCATGATATTATCCCTCTCATCTTTTTCGCGATCATTTGCCAGCGCCGGCAGCATGAAATCATTATCTATTAGTCAGCAATCATGAGGCACCGGTCAAGATAGATATTGCAACCGCCCTCCGGCCTATAATTTATCAAGCAAGGTAAGCAGTCGCGCCAGCTCACGCTTGGTCAGATTTTCAGTTGTTTCCTTGGTGATGACCCGCGCCTGATCGATCGCCGCTTGAACTTTCTTTTGACCCTCAAGGGTAAGCGAGATTTGCAACCGCCGCAGATCAGCACCATCTTGACGCGATTGCACCAGACCCCGATCAATCAGGCGCGAAATCACGCCCTTTGTTGTCGCTGCATCCATGGCAACAAGGCGGCCAAGCTGGTTTTGCGATACTTCCCCAACATCACGAAGCCGCACCAGAATGGAAAATTGCGTTGGCGTCATATCAGGAAGATGCCGCGAGAAAATCTCAAGATGACGCTGGCTGGCAAGCCGCAGCTTATAGCCGACCTGATCTTCAAGCTGATAGTCATTGGCCGTTTTATGAACGGCAGAATGGCTGGGATCAAAAACATTCATAACAAAGGCAAATCCGGATTACGTCAAAATGAAAGGCAAATTCAAGCAATTTCTTTAGGTGTAACATTGCCAAGACAAAAAGGCCAGATTTCAAAATAATGTCGTTATTTCAATTGCTAGCTATCATCGCCCAGACCCATCAAGCAGATTTTCGCAACGGATATATCGTTTGACAGCAAACAAAATATATTTTTTGATCAAGGGTCGTGAAATCAACACTTACATTCAGCGGCATCCGGCGCTAAAGGCACAGGGGAACAGATCATGGGATTGGCAAAAATTCGGAAAATCGTCACAATTGTCGAGGATACGCACGAAGAGGTAGGCCAGATCATTTCGCCGCCAACGCGCCGCGCCGCCACCGTTGCGGTGATCGAAAATCCTTTTGCTGGCACCTATCAGGGTGACCTCGAGATGCTTATGGCAATCGGTGAAGAGCTCGGCGGCCTTCTAGGTGAGCGCTGCGTTGCCGCGCTTGGCATCACCCCGCAACAGGCCCAAAGCTATGGCAAGGCCGCGCTTGTTGGGGAAAATGGCGAGCTGGAACATGCCGCAGCAATTTTGCATCCCCGCCTTGGCAAACCGCTTCGTGCCGCTGTTGAAAAAGGCGCCGCCCTTGTCCCGTCAAACAAGAAACGGGGCGGCATGGGTCATCCCATTGATGTGCCGCTTGGTCATAAGGACGCTGCCTATGTCCGATCACATTTTGATGGAATGGAAGTCAGCGTCAATGACGCCCCACGCGCCAATGAAATTCTGGTTGCTGTTGCTGTTGCTGATTCTGGGCGTCCCTTGCCGCGTGTTGGCGGCCTGACGCATGATGAGGCTGAAGGCAAGGACGGCCTGCGCTAATCAGCGCATCAGCCACACATGGCATCACCATCTATTTGCCGTTGGCAAGCTGGGTAATCACCAAGCCGCCAAGAAGCATGCTTGCTCCGCCGAGCTGTAGCAGATTTACCGGCCGGATTGGTGCGCCAAACAGACCAAAATGATCAATCAGCAGCGAAAAGATAATCTGCCCCGATACCGCCATGACAATGAAATTGGCAACGCCTATTTTTCCAGCCAGAACTGTGGCGCTCAAAACATAAAACCCGACCACAAAACCAGCAAAATATTCAATTCCTTTGAGCTGCCCAAAATTTTGGAATTCAGGCATTCCTCGACCAGTAAAAGCAGTTACGGCTATTGCCAAAACAAGACCCACAATGAAAACAAGGACGCACGCAAAAAGGGGATCACCAAGCACTCTCCCCGCACGGCCATTAAGGACTCCTACAAGAGGAATAAAAGATCCAGCAACAAGCGCCCAAACAAAAAGCTTTAAATTAACCATGCCCATACCTAATTCACAGTTCTATGATCATCTTAAGTTTTAAGGGTTTGGCCCCCACGGCGCTGCATTGAGCAATTGGTTTTGTTGGCTGAGCAAAAGCGGGCGAAGTTCACCTGCAAAACTCATAAAATCATCATTGGCAAAAAGGTTGTTCCAATGATTGCGACGATCAGCATCATCGTCAAATTTCCACAGATGCACGATCTGATGAAGTGGACCAGTATCTGAAATGAAATAACCAACCAGCTTTTTGTCAAAGCCGCCCTTTTGCAACGCCGGCCAGCCTTTTTTACTATAGGCCTCAACAGCGTCTTTCATTTTTCCAACAGTGACCTGATAGGTTCGTAATTCATAAATAGCCATGATCAATTCCTCATTTCAAAAATCAAATGTGAACGCAAAGTCAAAAATCGGGCGAGCTGCGCCTAATTTTGCAGGCCTGCGGCAACCAGAGCTTGCTTCAGCTTGACAATTTCATCCTCCTCAAGCTTTTGCAAAGGCGGCCTGACAATCGCCTGATCCAACCGTCCCAGAAGCACAAGACATTCCTTCATCCGGTTATGCATATCAAGAAACGGCGCGCGGTAAAAAGCCTGTGCTAGCGGGTAAATCCGATCATTGATCGAGCGCGCCATTGCCAGATCATCGCGCTGCATCGCGTTGAATAGCTCGACCTGCAAATCGGCAATCACACTTCCCGCGCCCGAGAGCAAACCTGCAGGCTTCATTGATAATGATGCCATTAACCATGATGAATGCGTTGACAATACATTCACCCTGCGCGGCAATGATTGAAAGGTTTTTATGTGACGTTCATGCAGCATCGGATCATTGCACCAATCCTTGATCGCAACGACGCTTGGCACTTCGGCAAAAATTTGCAGCATCGTTTCAAACGGATAGCCAAGGCCGGTGCTTGCCGGATATTGAAACAAGATCAGAGGCAAATCGGTTGCATCGGCAATCATTTTAAAATGAGCAATCGCCATGTCGGGCCGAAGCTGGCCACCCATGCTCATACTGTTTGGCGGGAACACCAAAAGCGCAGCCGCGCCTTCGCTAGCCGCCATTTTTGCCATCGCAACAGCCGCATGGCTGCCATCGGCATATACCCCATTTACCAGCGGCAGCGCATCCCCAACCTCGTCAAGCGATTCGGCCAAAAGCTGCTGCTGTTCGACAAAGCTGAACGCGTGAATTTCCGACGCATGGCCATTGACCGTGATCGCACTAAGACCTACAACACCGGCAACATCACGCAAATGTTTTCGCGATGCCGCAATATCAATGTCAAAATCTGTTTCAAAGGCTACCAGTGTTGCCGGTATGACGCCTTCAGCCTTAAATTCCATTTATATATTCACCTGATCATGCGGTAACGATCGTACCTCGTTCGATAACGTAGGTTCTATCAATCACATCGGCGACGTGCGCATCGTTGGACTCGGCAATAATAATTGATACGCCTTCTTGTTTTAGCGAAGCAAGAATCTCACCCATCCGCTGAGCCAAAACAGGCGCAATTCCCTCCGTTGGCTCATCTAATAACAATAACGTCTGGCCAACCATCAATGCGCGCGCCAATGCGACTAATTTCTGTTGACCACCAGAAAGCGAAGTTGCGGGCATATCTCTAAATTTTTCACATTCAGGAATGATTTTATATATCCATTCGAGACGCGCAGCATGATCTGAAATATTGGTGGACCAAACAGGAACAAGGATATTCTGCTCAGCTGTCATCTCAGGAACAAGCCGTCGATCTTCTGGCATATACCCAAAACCCATATGAGCTCTGCGATAACCAGGCTCTTCTTTTAGGTCCTTATCATTGTGGCGGATACTGCCATCAACAATTGGCAAAAGTCCCATCACTGATCGAAGAAATGTGGTTTTCCCAGCGCCATTTCTGCCAATCAGGCCAATAATTTCACCAGAATTTATCTCTAATCCAATACCTCGAAGTATCGGAGTCCCGTTGATATCAACGTCGAGAGCGTTAACTGCAAGCATGACTAGATCCTATTTCTTTTTTTTGTGGTGCTCTTTTCCAATAACAAATTCTTGCACTTTCTTGTCAGCCAATGCTTTCTTCGGGGGCATATCAGCAATAATTTCGCCCTGATAGAATGCCAGTACTCGGCTAACGTAACGCTCAACAATTTCCATATCGTGCTCTACGAAAAGAACGGTAACACCATCCTCTTTTAAAGCTCCCATAACAATGTCCATGAAATCAAACTTTTCTTCAACGCTGATACCACTTGTTGGTTCGTCTAATAGAAGAATGCGAGGCTTACTGACAACTGCCATTGCAATATCGAGGAGTTTTCGGACGCCCTGCGCAAGAGCACTCACTGTGGCGTCCTTGTAAGGTTCCAGCTTATAGCGCTTGAGCACTTCGTCTAGCTTTAACCGTAAGTCTGGTGTGTCCATTAAACTAAGCGCATCGGTGCCACGATTATTCGCAATAGCCAACGCAATCATTAGATTTTCTGAGACTGTCATCGAATGGAAAACTTGAGACACTTGAAAAGAACGAGAAATGCCTGCATGTGTTATTTTGCGCGTTCCAAGACCGACTAATTCAGTCCCTTCAAATTTTATGCTGCCTTCCGTTGGCGCCAGATATCCTGTCACCATGTTAACAAAACATGTTTTACCCGCTCCATTTGCACCGATAATACCAACAATTTCACCCTGCGAAATGTCAACATTTATGTCTTTTGCGGCAACAACTGCTCCAAATGTTTTAAGCAAGTCGCGAACCTCAAGGATCGAAGAGCTATTTTGCATTTTTCTTCCCTCCCAACTTCTCAATCAAACTCCATATTCCTCCAGGTAAGAAGAATATGATTGTTAAGAACGTCGCTCCCATAATCAACTGCCAAGCTTGGGGGGCTAATTCAAATGCATAAGTTCTAAGGACTTCAAAAACCAGAGACCCAATAAACGGTGCAATAACATTGCCGGGGCCTGACAAGATGGTAACAAAAACAAGCTCGCCAGATACTGTCCAGTTAATCATCGACTCTGGGTCTACTTGTCCTAGCGACATCGCCATCAACGCACCAGCTCCACCAGCCAAAATCGTCGATATGGTGTATTTAAGATGTATCGCGTGAGCGACCGAAAAACCGAGATACTCAACTCTTATCTCGTTGTCTCTGATAGCAGTGGTTAGTTTTCCGAAGGTCGTTTTCAGATAGAAATTCACCGCAAGTGCAGCTGTCAAACCGACAAGTGTGATGATCACGAACAATGGATATTTTGTCTCTGGCGAAAGTCCAAATATGGTTG
>ERZ802822.1134-NODE-1134-length-17354-cov-13.572495_pt1 | contig 17354 bp, 14 predicted proteins | sample MGYA00345649_ERZ802822 | MGnify/ENA primary metagenome ERZ802822 (study PRJEB30503, sample SAMEA104212359) | marine metagenome | biome: Westerlies Biome; feature: [SRF] surface water layer (ENVO:00010504) within the epipelagic zone...; material: water...
GAGGGGACGGTTTATGGAAGGGACAGGAATCCCTGCCTCCACCCAATGTAAAGCAATATTGCGTTCTGTGTTCGGAGCTTTACGAAGCATTTGTAAAGAGGTGGGTCACGCTGGTAGCGGATGAGCTTGTTAGCGTCCCAAACGCCACGCTGCAGCAGCTTTGTCTCCACAACAGGAACGCGTGCTGTTCGTGCGGCTTCCATGCAACCCAATTTTCCCGATCGGCCCGGTTTATTTGGCCGATCATTTGCACAAGTGTTTTCCGGAGATGCCGCAACGCATCCTTGATTTGGCTGCTCTGCCTGTACTGGACGTACAGAGAGTGTTGTTAGCCACGGTGGATCAGTTTCGTCCCACCTTGTTGGTGTTTTCCTGGCGGGATATTCAGATTTATGCCCCGGTTGATGGTCGCGGCGGTAACCCTCTTCAAAATTCCTTTGAGGTCTTCTATGCCCGCAATCCCCTAAAGCGCCTCCATGGTGCCCTTGGGGGTTTGCGCTTGATGACCAGCCATTACGGCGAGTTGCATCGCAATCAGTCGCTTGTTCGTCGCGGCCTGAAACGTGCGCGCCGCCATCATCCAGAAGCTCGTGCGGTGCTTGGCGGCGGTGCCGTCAGCGTTTTTTATGAGCAATTAAGTCGCTCTCTGCCGAAGGGAACGATTGTTTCTGTGGGAGAGGGAGAGCCGCTACTTGAAAAGCTTCTTCTGGGTCAGTCGCTTGAAGGCGAACGCTGCTTTCAAGTTGGTGAGCCCCCTCGCTCAGGACTGATCCATGAACAGCCTGAGAGCCGACCCAAAACGGCTTGCAATTATTCCTATATCGCTTCTATCTGGCCCCAACTTGATTGGTATTTAGAAGCTGGTGATTTCTACGTTGGCGTTCAAACCAAGCGTGGTTGCCCCCATAACTGCTGCTATTGCATCTACACCGTTGTGGAAGGAAAGCAGGTTCGATTGAATCCGGTTGATGAAGTTGTGGCTGAAATGCGCCAGCTTTATGACCGTGGCGTTCGTGGCTTTTGGTTCACCGATGCTCAATTTATTCCAGCACGTCGTTATATCGAAGATGCAAAAGAGCTGTTACACGCGATTAAAGCTGAAGGACTGACTGGAATTCGTTGGGCTGCTTACATCCGCGCCGATAACCTCGATCCTGAGCTCGCTCAACTCATGGTTGAAACTGGGATGAGTTATTTCGAAATTGGTATTACGTCAGGTTCCCAAGAGTTGGTTCGCAAGATGCGAATGGGTTACAACCTCCGAACTGTTCTAGAGAGTTGTCGGATGTTGGCGGATGCCGGATTTAAAGATCACGTATCAGTCAATTATTCATTCAATGTGATCGACGAAAGGCCCGGAACTATAAGCCAAACCGTGGCGTATCACAGAGAATTAGAAAAGATTTTTGGTGCGGATCGGGTTGAGCCGGCAATTTTCTTTATTGGATTACAGCCTCATACGCATCTTGAACAATATGGCTTCGATCAAGGATTGATCAAACCCGGTTATAACCCTATGAGCATGATGCCCTGGACCGCCAGAAAATTGCTATGGAACCCTGAGCCGATGGGTAGTACATTCGGCCGCGTCTGTTTGGAAGCTTTTGATCAAAATGCGGCCGATTTTGGCCGCACTGTGATGAATATTCTTGAGCGAGATTATGGCGTTTCTCCCTTGAAAGAAGCCTTAAGGGCACCTGTCTTGGGCAGGGCTGCAATCGCTGATGCGGTGAAATAGAGAGTTTTGACTCAGTATTATTGATTGATATTGGCTAAATCCTATTCAATTTATTGTTGACTTTGTAGTCTTCATTTAGGAATTGTTCGAGGAACTGTCTTTGTGCATCGCTGAATTGTCTGGCGGCACTGAATGCCCCTGATTTGTACCACTGTTGATAATTTTGCTTGGTTTTTGGGATGGGTGTTGGTTCCCGTTGGCCTATTTGGTTGAAAGTTGTTGTGATTGTATGAATGCATTGATTGAAGTCATTCTGGATTGTTTCAACATTGATTGTCGATATTGCTTGCTTAGGAAGATTGTCGATAATTTCTTCTGGTAGGTACCAGGAGATCCCTTTCGCCATGTGTCCATAGGCAAGGTGCTTGAATGTGGCCAATTCATGGGCCTCTATTTCCTTCCGCATCAAGCCATTGGTTAATTCTAGGGCGGAGCAGTATTGGCGATGTAATTGAATGATGCGGTCTGGACAATAGAATTGGCTTGATAAGAAAAATGTGTGGTAGTCCCAGTTGAAAGCAGATATCCAGCGATCCACAGGATTGCGAGTGCAAGTCACAATGTGGATTCGGTCGGAATGCTTGTGGAGCAATGGAAGACTTTCTCTGATCAGCATATTGCTATCAAAGGTGTGATATTCGATGACTTCCACTTCGTTTGAGGTGAAGGTTTCTTCTAGTGCGGTGATGATTGATTCGCCTGCGCATTTCCCAACATGCACCACAAGTAGGATGATCTTATTGGTAGATCTGAGCCGTTGTTCTAAATCTTCCAGAGTTGGATTAAAGTTAGGAAGAGATAGGTGATAATAGATATCGTATTCTCTGATTAAGTTTCGCTCATGCTTTGATAGTTTCTTAAATGTATTGAGTGGTTGGCTGAGGAGCTCTCGAAGAGTATTGCTCTGTATTTCTGCATCGGTTGGGTTGTTGCGTTCAATTTTTGATAGTGCAAGATCAATCTGTCTACATGAGAATAAATTGCTGATCCATTGCAGTTGATCATCATCTCTTGCATCGTTTGCTTTGGCGAGTTGTGTTGAAAGAACGAGGCTCCTTGATGTTTGTCCGGCTACTTTGAAGAGCTTGCCGGCCATTGCCGCGGCTTTCTTGGACTTGTTTCGTTGAATGAGTTGCTCGATGATTAAAATTGCCTCATTCCTTAACCCTAGTTTCAGTAGGTCTTGGGCTGCTCGTTTATGCCCTTCGATGGAGTCTGGTTGAGTTTCAATTAAGGCTTTTGCGTGATTGAGTGAGCGATTGTGTAGGTGCCTGGCTCGGTAGGCTTCGCTGGCAATGCTATGAAGATGAGGGTGGTTCGGCTTGGCTTTTAAGCCTCGTTCTGCGATGGAAGAAGCCTCGTTGGGTTTGTTGAGTTTTAGAAGGTTTTGTGCTGCCTTGAGGTATCCCATATGCAGGCTTGGATGGAATTCAATAAGTTGATTTGCCAGTTCTAGTGATTGATCCCAGCGCTCTAGCGCTTGATAAGATTCGCTAGCTAATGCCAGGAGCTGTTGATTATGTGGAGCTTCTTGTAATCCGCTAAGTGCCATTTGATTGGCATCAAAGGGTTGTTTCTGTTGCAGCAGGGCTTGTGCATGTCTGCTGTATCCATGCGGATTTCTTGGATGGTGAGTGATTAATTGTTGAGCGTATGTAATAGCTTCTATATTATTGTTGGATCGAAGATGAGTGCTGGCAGCAATCTCGAGTAATTGGGCATTGTATTCATCGATCTGAAGCCCTTCTTTGATGTGTTTAAGGGCTAAGTCGGTTTTCGCTTCTTCAAAGTTTTGGCGAGCTAATTGTATGGACGCTTCGAGGGCTTGGAGCGGTTGGTTGGTTGAATTCATACCGATTGAACACAGCTTGAGGTCTCCATTACGACCCCCATCTCTCTGGCTGGCTGATGCGCTGTACGGATGGCCATTGCCAGATGAGAAGTAGTACTAATGCTGTGATTGCAATCAGCCCACTGAGAGGATTGGGTTGTGCTGCTGGGTAGCCCAGGAGAAACGCTGGTGCTTCAGATAGGTCTAAGAGTCCTTGCGTTAAAAGAAACCAGCCACCGACAAGGCCTCCGTGCATTCCTATGCATCCCCAAAGGGATCCCTGGTCATGGTTTCTCTGTATGGCGAGCGTTATCCCGAGCAGGAATAGGCCTGTTAAGAGTCCCAGCATTGGCATGACGCCAAGGTTGAAGCGGGTATGAACCACGCTGAACACCAGTGCTTGGCCTATGACGGCACCGAACCGGCTGGTGAGGTGTTGGAGTTCTGTCCATAACCACGCCCTGAAAATGATTTCCTCGGCAATCCCCACCCCAAGGCAGAGGCTGAGCGCATTCATTGCGGTTGTCAGCGTCCAATCGCCTCGCCAGGTTCCCCAGCCACTTAGCAGGATTGGAATAACCAGTATTCCCAACAGGCCAACTGCCATGCGTAAGCCGCGCCAAAGCGCTACGACGGGAACCTTCCACGCTTGGTTACGGGATGGAAGGATTCCCAAGGCAATCCAGCATTGTTTTCGTTGCCAGCGACGTTGAACCCAGTGGGGCATCACGACGAGGAACAATGAAAAACTGAGCAGCGTTCCAATAAGAGACACGCTGCTGTTGGGGATTCCCAGTGGAATGAGTGCTGATGCCATTAGCCAACCCAGTCCGTAAAGGACTGGCACAAGCAAAACCAGTGGTAGCCAGCGCGGACGAACCAGGAGACACCTGTCCAGTAGCGCTGAAATCAAGCTCAGTCCTCGGGTTCGATGGAACTCGTTAGACCCTTGGATTTCAAAGTTTCGCAGTAGAACTCAGCCGGTTCGATGTCGCAGACGATCACCAAGCCAATGCCAGTGTTGTGGGCTTCCAACATCACGGCCATTGCATCTTGTTCACTCAGCTGAGGAACTACTTGGCGCAATGTCGTCATGACGTATTCCATGCTGTTCACAGGGTCGTTGTGAAGCAGCACTTTGTATCGAGGTGAACGTTTCCGAACACGCTCAGGCGCTTTGTCGAGAACCGCAGCCCCTCCTGGACTGCGGGTGGGTGTCTCCTCTGCCATCACTCGGCAACTCACTGGTTGAAATGTAAGGGAAATTTGATCACAGCCGATTTAAAGCGATTTGATTCTTGCCATGGCTTCATTGACATTCTTTCGACTGTTGAAAGCGGAAAGACGGAAATAGCCTTCGCCGGCCGCACCAAAACCGCTTCCCGGTGTTCCCACCACATTCGCCTTGTTGAGAAGGTGATCGAAGAATCCCCATGAATCCATGCCATTTGGGGTTTTGATCCAAACGTAGGGCGCGTGTTCGCCGCCATAAATCTGGAGACCTAACGACGTGAGCTCCTGGCGAATGATTGATGCGTTCTCCATATAGAAGCTCACCAGAGTCTTCACCTCGGCTTGACCTGCTGTGGAGTAAACCGCTTCGGCACCGCGTTGAATGATGTAGCTAACGCCGTTGAACTTGGTGCTCTGACGACGGTTCCATAAGCCCCAAAGTTCCACCAGTTCTCCATTCGCTGCCGTCCCTTTCAAGCCTTTGGGAACAACGGTGAAAGCACAGCGAGTCCCCGTGAATCCCGCATTTTTCGAGAACGAACGGAATTCAATCGCACACTCCCGAGCTCCTTCAATCTCAAAAATTGAATGCGGTAGCTCTGGATCTTGAATGAACGCCTCGTAGGCGGCATCAAACAAAATCAGTGCGTTATGGCTGCGGGCGTAATCCACCCATGCTTTCAGTTGGGCCCTTGTTGCTACGGCACCTGTGGGGTTGTTCGGGAAGCAGAGGTAGATCAAATCCACCGGTTCGCTGGGGATTTCCGCTGCGAAGTTGTTGTCTGCGCTGATCGGTAGATAGGTGAGACCGGCGTAGCGCCCCTCGGCACCAGCATCACCGGTGCGGCCAGCCATCACATTGCTATCGACGTACACGGGGTAAACCGGGTCTGTCACGGCAACTCTGTTGCCTTCACCAAGGATGTCGAGGATGTTGCTGCTATCGCATTTCGAGCCATCAGAAACAAAAATCTCGTCGGCATTGATCTCGCACCCACGGGATTGGAAATCTTGCTGAGCGATTGCTTCTCTGAGCCAGGCATAACCCTGCTCTGGTCCATAACCATGAAATCCTTCCGCTGTTCCCATCGCGTCGATGGCCGTTTTCATCGCTTCGCGACAGGCCAAAGGGAGCGGTTCGGTGACATCGCCAATGCCGAGACGAATTAAAGCGGCTTCAGGGTTGGCTGCGCTGAAAGCTTTAACCCGTCGTCCGATCTCGGGGAAGAGATAGCCCGCCTTGAGCTTGAGGTAATTGCCGTTGACCTTCACCACGGACCGGAGGGGGTTTCTGTCGATGCATTTTGCCGTGTCGACAGCTCCATACGATGAAGGGAGGAGCAAGGTCATCGTTGTGGTCGTATCTGCTGTGGACCACCCAGTTGATTTTCACGCTCTGGTTGATCAAGGCATCAACAAGCCCGCCCGGTACATGGGGCACGAGTTAGGAGTGGTTCCTCGGGACTGGGACCAGGCTTCCGTGCGTTGGGCCTTGACCTATCCAGAAATTTATGAGGTTGGTTCCAGCAATCTGGGGCACATCATTTTGTATTCGATCCTCAATGCCGTTCCGGGTCAGTTGTGTGATCGCGCCTATTTACCTGCCCCAGATTTGGCGGAGCGCCTGCGGGAGCGAGAACAGCCGTTGTTTGCCGTCGAAAGTCGTCGTCCCTTATTGGCATTTGATGTTCTTGGTTTCAGCCTGAGCTACGAGCTAGGGGCCACCAACATTCTTGAAATGTTGGATCTGTGCCAAGTTCCGATCCGTGCGGCCGATCGTGCTGATTTGCCCCTTAATGATCCGGCTTCAGTTCCGTTGATTTTTGCGGGCGGTCCAACCGCCACCAGTAATCCAGAGCCCTATTCGCCTTTTTTCGACTTCATCGCTTTGGGGGATGGAGAGGAGCTCCTCCCAGAGATTGGTTTGGTGGTGGCAGAGGCGAAATCCAAAGGATGGTCACGATCTCAGCTGTTAAGGGATTTGGCCCAGGTGCCAGGGGTTTATGTGCCATCGCTCTATGGCTTTGCCACTGATGGGGTGTCTCTAGAGCCCTTGCATTCAGAGTTGCCACCACGGGTGATTCGTCGCGTCGCGACACCGATGCCCCATTACGCCATGGGCCTCGTTCCCCACGTGGAAACGGTGCATGACCGACTCACGGTGGAAATTCGACGGGGCTGCACCCGAGGCTGTCGTTTTTGTCAGCCCGGAATGCTCACTCGCCCCGCAAGGGATGTGGAGCCTGAAGCGGTGATCGAGGCCGTCGAGACGGGGATGAAGCAGACGGGCTACAGCGATTTTTCGCTGCTTTCCTTGAGCTGCAGCGATTATCTGGCTTTGCCCGCCGTCGGCGTTGAGCTGCGGAATCGATTGGCCGATCAGAACGTCACCTTGCAGCTGCCCAGCCAACGGGTGGATCGTTTTGATGACGACATTGCCCACATTCTCGGCGGGACGCGCCAATCGGGGCTCACCTTTGCCCCAGAAGCTGGCACGCAGCGCTTGCGCGACATTGTGAATAAGGGCCTCACCGATGACGACCTTTTAAAAGGCATCCGTGTTGCGATGCAAAACGGATACCGCAAAGTGAAGCTCTATTTCATGATCGGATTGCCCGGGGAGACGGACGCCGACGTTCTTGGAATTGTTGAAACTTGCACGATGTTGCAGCAGAGCTGCCGTGATTTGGGACGGCTCAATCTGAATATCACCATCAGCAATTTCACCCCGAAACCGCATACACCGTTCCAGTGGCACAGCGTTTCGACGGAAGAGTTTCAGCGCCGTCAAGAGCTCCTACGCGGAGCGTTTAAGCGTCTGCGCGGCTTCAAGGTGAATTTCACGGATGTGCGTCTTTCCGCAATGGAGGATTTTGTCGGCCGGGGCGACCGTCGCCTCGCCCCAGTGATTGAGGCTGCTTGGCGCGCTGGGGCCGGCATGGATGCATGGTTTGAATCGTTGGATCGCACCTACGCGGCTTGGACGGGTGCGATTTCAGAAGCCGGCCTTGAGGGGCGATATCGGGAGATGGAAGTTGGCAGTTGGAGTGCTGTGAATGCTTTGGATCGCAAAGATCTCGAAGTGTTTTGTCGCCAGCCCCTGCCTTGGGATCACATCGATACCGGGATCGATAAGACGTGGCTGATGGAGGACCTGCAACAGGCTTTGGCTGCCTCCGTTGTTCCCGATTGTTCATTCCATGGCTGCAGCAGTTGCGGAGTGTGTGGACCTGAGCTCGGTCACAACGTGGTGGTGCAAGCGCCTGTGGTGCCTCCGCAGGTACCCACGCAAGCACCTCCCAGCGAACGGGTTTGCCGATTGCGCATTCAGTTTTCAAAAACGGGGTCGATGGCATTGCTCAGCCACCTCGATCTCATGCGGTTGTTGGAGAGAGCTCTACGCCGAAGTGGTCTCCCCATCAGCTTCACCGGTGGATTTCATCCCTTGCCCAGGGTGCAAATTGCTTTGGCGTTGCCTCTCGGGGCGGAAGCAGACAGTGAATGGATGGATATGGAATTCACCAAAGCCCTGGATCCCCTTCAACTGCAGCAAGGATTACAGCCACTTCTACCGCCAGGAATCACCTTGCTCTCAGTGGCTGAGGTGCCTGTAAGTAGCCCCAGTTTGTCCCAGGAGATTCGTGCCGCAGTGTGGAGCTTTGATGTGGAACTCAAAAGTGGCAGGACGATGGAATGGTCCTCTGCCATTGCCAATCTTCTGGCCGCAGAGGAGCTGATGTGGCACGACACAGATAAAAAAGGACGTCCTCGCTCCCGTGATTGTCGATCGGTGTTGCGCCGCCTCGATGTGGTGTCTGATCCAGGGGATTCTCGGTTGCGGTTGCGGTTAGAGGCGGACGTCGACTCCATGGGACGAAGTTTGCGCCCATCTCAAATTCAGCATTGGTTGGAAGAGCAAGTGTCGGCGCCCATTGCCCTGCAGTCGTTGAAAAGGGATCGGTTGGAGCTTGCCCGGTGTTAGGTTGATTTCAGATAGCTAGTGCGATTACTGCACTGGTTGATCCTGGTCTTGCTGATCCTTCATTGGATATCGAGGTCCATGGCTCGCGAGCCGGTTCCACTAGAACCCCGAGCCAGTTTTCAGAGGAGTTTCGACTCCGCATCATTTCAGTCCTTCAAGGACGCTCCAATTCACCCAACAACCCGATGCAGGTTGCCGGCTGGCATCTGATCGGATCAGAGCCTCGAGTGGGCTCATGCCTGTTCTTTTATGTCCCAACAAATTGTCATCGCGGAGCAGCTGCGCATCGCTGCTGTGCTCTCCGATGAGCGAGTCGATGAGCTCATCGTCGCCCAAGGTCGTTATCAGATTGGCGATGTTTATTTAGGTACGGTTGAAAATGTTCTTCCGGGGATTGATGCCGCGTTTGTCAATATCGGCGAAAGTGAAAAAAATGGTTTTATTCATGTCACAGACCTTGGACCGTTACGTCTAAGAAAAGGATCTGCCGGAATTACCGAATTACTTGAACCTCGCCAGAAAGTTCTGGTGCAGGTGATGAAGGAACCAACGGGAACAAAGGGGCCACGACTCACCGGAAATCTTGCGCTTCCTGGCCGATATTTGGTTCTTCAGCCCCATGGTTTGGGGGTCAATATCTCCCGTCGAATTAGTGCTGAAGCGGAACGCAACAGGCTCAGAGCCTTGGGTGTTCTGATTAAGCCGCCTGGCGCTGGTTTGCTGATTCGCACCGAAGCAGAGGGCATTAGCGAAGAGCTTCTGATCGACGACTTAGAAGCCTTATTGCGCCAATGGGAAGCCATCCAGCAGGCGGCAGAGACCGCAGTCCCGCCTGTGCTGTTGAATCGCGATGAGGACTTCATCCATCGCATTCTTCGCGATCACATGGGCCCCGACCTGGCGCGTGTCGTCGTCGACGACCCTGCAGCGGTATCAAGAGTTGGAAGTTTCCTGGGGGCGGAGCACGGGAACGTTGTGGTGGAGGCTCACGACGAGTCGACTGAACTGCTCGAGCACTACAAGATCAATTCAGCGATTCGCGACGCATTGAAACCCAGGGTGGATTTGCCCTCAGGTGGATACGTGATCATCGAGCCCACGGAAGCACTCACCGTGATTGATGTGAACTCCGGCTCGTTTACCCGATCTGCCAATGCTCGGGAGACGGTGCTCTGGACCAACGTCGAGGCAGCGATCGAAATTGCAAGGCAGTTGAAACTGCGCAATATCGGCGGCGTGATCATTATCGATTTCATCGATATGGACTCCCGCCGTGATCAGCTCCAATTGTTGGAGCACTTCACAACGGCGACGCGGGATGACTCTGCTCGTCCACAAATTGCCCAACTCACCGAGCTGGGTCTTGTGGAACTCACCCGGAAGCGCCAGGGTCAAAACATCTATGAATTGTTCGGTCGTGCCTGCCCCAGCTGTGGTGGTCTTGGGCACGTGGCCGTTTTGCCTGGAAAAGATCTTTCACAGCCGTTGGCAGCTGAAACAGGTTTGGTTCGTTCGGTTGCATCGGCGCGTTCTGAAGTTGTCTCGCCTGCTGACACCGCTGCCAACAACAATCGACGTCGACGGGGCGGTCGCAGTCGAACCGCAGCAGAAGGAGGATCCTCCTTTGTTGAACTCCCCACTGAAAGCGAAGCTCCACAGGCTTCCACGGAAGAGGCGCACGAGCCAGCGATTGCCAGGCGTCAAGATCCAGAGCTTGTTGCTGTGCCGATGACGGACGAACAGCAGGAGGTGTACAGCTGGCTTGGGTTGAATCCGGCCCTGCTGTTAGACGAACCACCCGAATCGGACAATGTTGTGGTGCGCGTTGTTCGCCCTGGCGAGGATGAGGCGGAGGTCCTTGAAGAAGCACGTCAGCAATTAGCGGCCAGTGCTGGACGCCGTCGCCGTCGGGGTAGTCGTGGTGCGGGGGGGCGAAGTGTGGTTCGTGCTGACTCGGCACAGCCCGAGCCCATGCCCGTTCCTTTAAAGCCAGAGGCAGATCGTTCTCAGCAGCGTGAGGATGATCAGCCCCTAATGGTGGAGATCACGCCCTTGGAAAGTGTCTCTCCGGCCACCGTCGTTTTGGATCAAGAGCCCGTTGCTGAGGTCGTCGAGACCACGCAACCGGCGGAGGATGTTGAGGAGCCCCGTCGCCGTCGTCGGCGTTCTTCGGCCCCATCGTCTAGCTGATTGATGACGCGGCTGGAGGAAATCCCCAGTGGTTCTCGGGTTGCGGGTGTCGATGAAGTCGGCCGTGGTTGTTTGTTCGGTCCGGTGTTTGCTGCCGCCGTGGTTTTGGATGAGGTCGCAGAGCAACGGCTATGGCAAGCGGGGCTAACCGATAGCAAAAAATTGTCTGCGAAGCGGCGCGCAGGATTGGTGCCGCTGATTGAGCAACATTGTTTAACCAGGGGACTGGGTCAAGCATCGGCTCATGAAATTGATGCTGTGGGGATTCGAGGAGCGACAGAACGGGCGATGCTTCGCGCTCTACAGAAATTGGCGCATCCCCCAAATGTTGTTCTTGTTGATGGAAATCTTCCCCTTCGACTTTGGAGTGGGTCACAGCAAACTGTTGTGGGAGGCGACTCGCGCTCGGCCGCGATCGCTGCTGCCAGCGTGTTGGCGAAGGAAGCGCGTGATGCATTGATTCGGCGGTTGTCGGATCAATTTCCGGGCTATGGCCTTGAACGCCATGCTGGCTATGGCACGGCTCTGCATCAGAAAGCCTTGCTGGCCTTGGGTCCTACGTCCCTACATCGCCGAAGCTTTCTTCAACGCTTATTGGGTTAGAGCGTCGGATGGAACAGGTTGGCACCAGTCCTGAAAATCGCTGATCAGTTGCTTGCCAACGCGAGCCTTAATGCCAATCAAAATCCCGTTCAGGATCGACTCACCGGTGGATTCCAAGACACGGCGTGGAATCAAGCGGAGAAGCTGTGGTTGGCTCACTTCAACCGACAAGTGCGCATGGCCGCTCAATCCATGTTCATCGCTGATGAGCCTGGATTCCAGCGATAACTGGAAGTCGTCAACGAGGCCAAGACCCTCCAATTCGCAATCGACCGCCTTCATCACCAGCGTGTCGGATTCGGTTTCTATTTGCAGTGATACGACCGGTTTCACCTGCAGTTGAAACACCTGCAGGCTGGTGACGAGATAGCGGTAGTGCCCGGGTCTGATCTTGGTGAGTTGCCGGGAATCAAGGAGTGCTCCAAGAACCCGTTCCTCTTGTTGCAGATAGTCCGGCAACCGTTCTGCGTGGCATCGGACTGGAAGGTCCAACTTCTGACTGGCTTCGAAGGCCAGGGACATGCGCATCACTTGACGCGGCATGATCCTATCGAGTCCATGCGGCCAGGCTTTCCATGCCAACACGTCTCGCTTACCTCGGCCCAACAGGGACCTATGGAGAGCAAGCCGCCCGCGCTTTGGTGCAACTCGAAGCGATGGGTGATGTTCAATTCGTTCCCTGTATTGGCTTGCGCGCCGTTGTTGAGCAGTTGGCAAGCGGGATGTGCGACGCGGCTGTAGTGCCGATTGAGAATTCTGTGGAGGGTGGTGTAACGGCCACCTTGGATGCGTTGTGGTCCCACCGCGACCTGTGTATTCGTCGCGCTCTGGTGTTGCCTATCCGTCATGCACTCTTGGGCCAAGGGGATTTGTCCGGGATTAATGAGGTGTTGTCTCATCCACAGGCTTTGGCCCAGTGCAGTGGTTGGTTGGCCAAGCATGTGCCGCATGCATTGCAGCTCCCCACGTCCTCAACTGCGGAAGCTGCACGATTGGTGGTGGGGAGTCATTTCCGAGCCGCCATTGCTTCCAGGGTGGCCGGAAACGAACACGGCTTGGAGGAGTTGGCGTATCCGGTGAATGATGTGGCCGGAAACTGCACCCGCTTCCTCTTGCTGAAGCGTGGTGAACGTCGTGAACAAGGCTCGGTGGCCAGTGTGGCCTTCTCACTCCATCGCAATGCTCCAGGGGCCTTGTTGGAGGCCCTCGCTTGTCTTGCGGATCGAGGACTCAACATGAGCCGCATTGAGTCACGACCGTCGAAGCGTGAATTTGGTGAATATGTCTTTTTTGTCGATGTTGATCTTCCGAGCAATCGAGCCGAGGCTCTGCCTGAGTTGATCGCACAACTCGAGCCTTTTTGTGAGCACCTCGCCCATTTCGGTGCTTATCCGAGCACTGAACTCAGTGACGTTTCAACTTGAACACGCCGAATTGCATCAGTCCGGTGGCAAAAGCCCAATGCATCAAAAGGAGTGTTGGCGTTTCCCTTAAACCTTGAATAACCGCTTTGGGACCCAGTCCAAGCACAGCTTTTGGACGTCGCAGACCCTCCACGATTGAATCAATCCAGGAGGGGAGTGTGGCTTGGCTCCAATCACCTGTGCTGATTCCACCTTGGCCATATCGGCTGGTTTCAAGGTTTTGTTGAAATCCAGCGATGCTGGCGAACTCGGGATGGGCCCACTGATTAAGGAGCTGGCGCATCACCTTGCGTTCTGTTTTGGTCATGGCGCCATCAGACGGGTCTCGACGGTTCCAATCCGCTACGGCCAGCAAGCCACCGAGCTTCAGCACTCTGAGGAGTTCGTCGGCGTATTGCTGCTTGTCTGGCATGTGGGGCCCTGCTTCCACGCTCCAAACCGCATCGAAACTGTGGTCAGCTAGCTGCAAATCGAGGGCATCCATCACCTCGAAACGACAAGGAAGCCCTTGGGGTGTCAGCTCTGTGGCGCGAGCAATTTGTGCAGGGCTGATGCTGATCCCGATCACCTCCAAGTTGTAATCCCGGGCAAGGATGCGCGCACTGCCACCAATGCCACACCCCACGTCGAGAACCTTCGAACCTGCCGGGAGCTGATCGAGCCCGCTCCAACGCACGAGTTCATGAACGAACGCTGCTTTTGCTTCACGGAAATCCTGACGTCGTGGTGGATCGCCGTAGTGGCCGAGATGCACGTGGTCACCCCAAAGCCGTTCGAGCAACCGGTCATCGGTCCAGGCGTCGTAAGCAGCAGCGACACTTTCCGATGATTGATATTTTCGATCACGTTTCAGCCAGAGCCAACAACCAAGGGCAGCTGTGGCACCAGATAGCAGGAGTAGAGACGCCAGCATTACTTCAGGTCCATCAGAACGGTGCGTGCAGCCAGTTGCCGTCGGGTGTGATCAAGCATTTCGAACTGTCGATGAAGACGGTCGTGCGTGTCGGTGAGCTCGAGCAAGGTTTGTTGTTCAGCAGCAGCGCGATTATCCAAATGGGCGCCAATCCAAAAGGAAAGTTCTCGGGGCAGGTCGGGTAGGTCGTCGGGAAGTTCAACCTCTCGATTTTGTAACTTCGCCGTCAGAGTCACAACGTCGTTGAGCGCCCCACTCACTTGATCTCTCAAGCTTGTGAGCGATTCCATGTCTGCGACTGGCCCATCTTCAATCCAGCTCACCATTGCCGTTCTGTAGGGCGTGTCGCGAGTGATGTTCAGCAACCGAAAACGTTGCTGCCCGAGGGTTACGACGTAGCTTCGTCCGTCCTCACTGGTTTGGTGCTGAAGAACTTCCGCGCAGCAGCCAATGTCGGCCATTTCGCCGGTTTCAGGATCGATTCGGACAATGCCGAAGCGCTTATCGGACTCCAAGACAGATTGGAGCAACATCCGGTAGCGCGATTCAAAAATATGAAGGGGCAGAAGCTGTTGTGGGAACAACACGACGTCCGGCAGGGGAAACAGGGGAAGTTCCCTGACCGAATAATCAGACACGGACGCCGTGTTCAAGGATTCTTTAATCCTAGGAAGAGGTTGATCTGATCGAGGTGATCAGAGCTTCACTTCGATGTCTACACCACTGGGAAGATCCAGCTTCATCAACGCATCGATGGTTTTTGCCGATGGGCTGTAGATATCGATGATTCGACGGTGAGTCCTCGTTTCGAAGTGTTCCCGAGAGTCCTTATCAACGTGGGGAGAGCGCAAAACGCAATAGATCTTGCGTTTGGTTGGAAGAGGAATCGGACCGATCGCTGATGCAGCGGTGGTATCGGCCGTTTCGATGATTTTGTCGCAGGAGAGATCAAGCATTCGGCGGTCAAACGCTTTCAAGCGAATGCGGATCTTCTGCTGAGCAATTGCAGTGGACATAAGGAAAGCGGGAACAGGTTCCGGGAGGAGCCCTGAATTCAGTTGTCGAGGTTCGAAATCAATGTAAGGGATGGCAGGGCGGAACCTGCCATCCCGTTAAGGCATCAGTCGAAACTGATCATTCGATGATCTTGGACACCACACCAGCACCAATGGTGCGGCCGCCTTCACGGATTGCGAAGCGCATGCCCATTTCCATGGCCACTGGGCAGATCAGCTCACCGGTCATCTGGATGTTGTCACCAGGCATCACCATTTCCACGTTGGAGCCGTCTTCCGCTGTGAATGCGGTGATTTGGCCAGTCACGTCCGTTGTACGGATGTAGAACTGCGGGCGATAGCCAGCAAAGAAAGGAGTGTGGCGACCGCCTTCTTCTTTCTTCAAGACGTACACCTGACCTTCGAACTTGGTGTGAGGTGTGATGGAGCCAGGCTTCACCAACACCATGCCGCGCTCGATGTCTTCCTTCTGAATGCCGCGAAGAAGGAGGCCAACGTTGTCACCGGCCATGCCCTCATCGAGCAATTTGCGGAACATTTCCACACCGGTGACGGTGGTTTTACGGGGGTCGCGGATGCCGACGACTTCAACTTCTTCGCCAACTTTGACGATGCCACGCTCGATACGACCAGTGGCAACCGTGCCTCGGCCCGTGATCGAGAAGACATCTTCAATAGCCATCAAGAACGGCTTATCGACTTCGCGCTCGGGCTCGGGGATGCTTGCATCCACAGCGTCCATTAACTCATCGATCTTGGCTTCCCACTCAGCTTCTCCCTCAATGGCTTTTAGGCCAGAGACCTGAATCACGGGAATGTCGTCGCCCGGGAAGTCGTAGCTGGACAGCAGCTCACGAATTTCCATTTCCACCAACTCGATGATCTCTTCGTCATCGACCATGTCGCACTTGTTTAAAGCGACAACCAGGGCAGGCACGCCAACTTGCTTGGCCAGGAGGATGTGCTCCTTGGTTTGCGCCATCGGGCCATCGGTGGCGGCACAAACCAGGATTGCGCCATCCATTTGGGCAGCACCCGTGATCATGTTTTTCACATAATCAGCGTGTCCAGGGCAGTCAACGTGGGCGTAGTGACGCTTCTCGGTTTCGTACTCAACGTGGGCAGTGTTGATGGTGATACCGCGCTCGCGCTCCTCTGGAGCACCGTCAATGTCGGCATAGTTTTGAACCTGCGCTTGCCCTTTCTTGGCGAGCACATTGGTAATAGCTGCAGTCAGGGTGGTTTTACCGTGGTCAACGTGGCCGATGGTGCCAACGTTCACGTGTGGTTTATTACGTTCAAACTTTTCCTTAGCCATGGGTCCTTATCCCTTTGTTCCCGTGGTTTCTGTCCTAAGTCCAGGCCGAGGCGCCGGAGCCCCTCTTCCCTTCAATTTGGTTAGCCCGAAATCAGGCCAGCTTCGCCACAACTTCCTCGGCTACGGCCTTTGGCACCGGCTCATAGCGTTCGAATTGCATGGTGAATTGTGCACGTCCCGAAGACATGGAACGCAGCGTATTGATGTAGCCGAACATGTTCGCCAGCGGCACCAACGCGTTAATCTGTGTTACGCCGCCGGTCTGAGCTTCGGAGCCCAAAACCATGCCACGACGTGAGTTCAGGTCACCGATGATGTCGCCCATGTAATCTTCAGGGGTGACAACCTCGACCTTCATCATTGGCTCCAGCAGCTGGACACCCGCCATCGGGATCGCTTCACGGAAACAGGCCCGCGCTGCGATTTCGAAGGCGCCAACCGAGGAGTCAACGTCGTGCGTCTTGCCGTCATGCAGCTCAACACGCCAATCGATCAACGGGAAGCCTGCCAGCGTGCCAGCGCCGGACTGGTCCCTGAAACCTTTTTCAACGCCAGGGATGTATTCCTTTGGAACGGAACCACCGACGATCTTGGACTCAAAACCAAAGCCCTCACCTGGCTCGTTCGGCTCAATCACAACAGAAATCTGTGCGAACTGGCCGGAACCACCGGACTGCTTCTTGTGAGTGTATGTGTGCTCGATACGCTTGGTGATGCTCTCACGGTACGCGACCTGAGGCGCCCCAACGTTGGCTTCAACCTTGAATTCGCGCCGCATGCGGTCAACCAGAATATCGAGGTGAAGCTCGCCCATACCAGCAATAATGGTCTGGCCGCTTTCCTCGTCCGTATTCACGCGGAAAGACGGATCCTCTGCAGCAAGCTTGCCCAGTGCGATGCCCAGCTTTTCTTGGTCGCCCTTCGTCTTCGGCTCGATGGCGAGCTCGATCACAGGCTCTGGGAACTGCATTGGATCAAGTACAACCGGCTTGAACTGGTCACACAGGGTCTCACCCGTCACCACATCCTTCAGGCCAACAAAAGCAATAATGTCGCCGGTGCCGCAGGACTCAACGTCCTTGGAGTCCCGAGCGTGCATTTCAACA
>ERZ802822.1141-NODE-1141-length-17262-cov-11.778179_pt1 | contig 17262 bp, 14 predicted proteins | sample MGYA00345649_ERZ802822 | MGnify/ENA primary metagenome ERZ802822 (study PRJEB30503, sample SAMEA104212359) | marine metagenome | biome: Westerlies Biome; feature: [SRF] surface water layer (ENVO:00010504) within the epipelagic zone...; material: water...
CGCCTGAAACATGAGCCAGCCCCCGAAGAAAACACTCACCCTACACATGCCTGTGGTTACTGACCACCCGCCGTCCGCTCACCGATCGTCACACTTCGGGCATCTGACACCAGCACATCAACGTGGCTCGACGTGAGTGTCATTAAAAAGGCCACCAACGCCTCTTGGTCGGACTGCGTCAACTGAATGGACCGTGTTCGCGGATCCTGAGCCGGATCTCCCCCGCCGCCCTGCGCGTAAAAGGCGACAACCGCGTCGAGTGTGGCAATCGAGCCGTCATGCATATAGGGGCCGGTCAGCGCGACATTGCGCAGGCTCGGCGTGCGATAGCGCCATTTATCCGCTTCACGACCAGTGACTTCGTAGCGGCCATCGTCGGTGAACGTCTCGGTCTCTGCATCGATAGTCGGCACCACAAAAATCCCGGGCGCCAATTGAACTAAGGGAGGCCGGAGTGCCCGGCCCGCGCGAAGATATCCGGTTCCCGTGTTGTGAAACTGACCATCTGTAAAGAGCGCCGACGAATCGTTGATGCGATGACACGCGGCACAGCCTTTGCCCTGAAAGACGGCGAAGCCCCGAGCCGCCAGCGCCGGATAACCCTCAGCACCCGATCCTTTCTTAGTGGGCAGTTCCTCGCGCCCGAAGTACCACCGATCAAACGGTGAGTCGCCAGACAGCAACGCTCGCTGATAGGCGGCCAGCGCCCGCCCCAGGGTGCTCTCGGTGAGGCCCTCCGCGAAGATCTCCGCAAACCGCTTTCTATAAAAATCGTTTGAGGCCAGCTTTGCCAGCATCGCTTCGCGAGACTCATTCGCCATCTCATTTTCAGCGAGCAGTGGCGACCAGATCTGCGCCTCAAGCGACTGCTCCCGCCCGTCGAGGAAAAGGGCCTCAGCAAAAGCCACGTTATAGAGCGACGGCACATTGCGCCGCCCGCCCTTCCCTAAATGACCCACAGGCGTCGCTAGCTCGTTCTGGGTAAAGCCCTGCTCGGGGATGTGGCACATGGCACAGGACAGCGTCTCGTTTTTTGACAGGCGCCGGTCGAAGAACAGCTGTCGCCCCAAATCGATTTCCGCGGGATCTAGCTGACTGGTCACTGCAGGCAGGCCAAGCGGTGGGTTCACGCTCAATTTGAACAGCGGCTGCCGGTCCCCAAGCGTTTGTATGACGACCTTTGAATCGGTGACATAAGACACCGACTCATATCCCGCCCGTGAATCCGCCAAGCCCACCTTATGGACCTGATCAGTCACAGGGGTGTCGGTGGCCGCAAAAACAGCGGTCAGCGGAAAGCAAAGCACGAAAAGGCCGCTCAAACACAGCTCTGTCCCCCGTTTTACCGGGTTCCGAAAACAATTCGCAGTCTTGGCTGAAGGTGATAGCATCCAGCTAATTGTGGCAGAAAAATTTGGGGACAATCATGATAATCAAAGGATTTTTTTCAGCGCTGATTGCGTTGGCCGTGCTGGTACAACCGACGTCGGCAGACGAGACCTGCATGTCACCGTATATGGCCAAAATCGTGGGCCAGGAAGACTATGTCTATATCTGGACGCTGGGCCTTGAGGGCGTTGGCAACGGTGAGGACAAGCTTGTCACCGTAGACGTTAACCCGGACTCCGAGACCTATGCGCAGGTCATTCACTCAATCTCGATGGGTGGCCGCCACGAAGCGCACCACTCGGGCCTGACCGATGATCGCCGCTACCTGTGGGCTTCGGGTTTGGACACCAGCAAAATCTTCATCTTCGATGTCCATACAGACCCTGCGGCGCCTAAGCTGCACCGCACTATCGATGACTTCGTCGAGAAGACCGGCGGCGTGGTCGGGCCCCACACCAACTATGCGCTACCCGGACGCATGCTGATCACCGGCTTGTCCAATAACCGCGACCACGGCGGCCGCACCGGCATGGCGGAGTACACCAACGGCGGCGATTTCATCACCAGCGTCTGGATGCCCACCGATGACAACCTGCAGGGTGCCGAGAAGTCTGGAAACTTCGCGGACGGCTATGGATACGACGCGCGCGCCTTGCCACGACGCAATGTGCTGGTGACGTCCTCGTTCACTGGCTGGAACAACTACATGATGAACCTGGGCAAGATGATGGGCGATGCCGAGGCGATGAAGCGTTTCGGCAATACGGTCGTTATTTGGGACCTGCATACCCGAAAGCCCAAAAAGGTATTGGATGTGCCCGGTGCGCCGCTCGAAATCCGCTGCGCCTGGGGCTCGCGCTCGAACTACTGCTTCACCACCACCGCCCTCACCTCCAAGGTCTGGTTAATCTACGAAGATGAGGCCGGCGAGTGGCAGGCGAAAGCGGTGGCGGATATTGGTGACGCCAGCAAGATACCTCTGCCCGTGGATATCTCGATCTCGGCCGACGACAACCACCTGTGGATCAACACCTGGAACGATGGGCTGACTCGCTTGTATGACATTTCGGATCCTTTCGCACCGACGCAGATCATGGAAGAGCAGATCGGCGAGCAGGTGAACATGGTCTCCCAGAGCTGGGACGGTGAGCGGCTTTACTACACCTCTTCGCTCCTTGCGAACTGGGACAAGACCACCGCATCAGAAGGCAATGACCTGCAGTACTTCAAGCTCTACAAGTGGGACGGTAAGACGATGACGCCAGAATTTAATCTCGACTTTGTCGAGCTTGGCCTCGGAGCTCCACACCAGATGCGATTCGGCGCCCACGCGCTGTATGGTGGTATGACCGCTCAATCGCCGTCGGGCCTGATCACGGCACCACCCGCGCACTGATACCAGCGTGCGCGGTACCCTCCTCCTGCTGATCTGGGCATGGAGTGCAGTCGCACTCTGTGCCCCCCACGAGCACAAACCGCCTGTGGTACTGGCCCCGGGCTACGCGCCCTTGTCCTTCACGGCGCCGGAGCCCGGCAGTTACGCCCTTCCGGCCATGGGTAGCGCAGCAGATGGCGCGGTGATCGACAGTGAGGGCAATTCAGCAAAGCTCCATGATTTCCTGGGCGACAAGCCCACTGTCCTGAGCTTTATTTTCACCACCTGCGATGACGTGAACGGCTGCCCTCTGGCCACCTACGTGATGCGGAGCGTCCAAGATGCTCTGCGGGCAGACCCCGCGACTGCGGATAAAGCGCGCCTGGTAAGCTTCAGTTTTGACCCGGTATTCGATACGCCTGACGTGATCGACGCGTACGGGTCGCAGTTTCGCGCGGGGGATTTTGACTGGCAGTTCCTCACCACAGAGGGCGCCACCACATTGGACCCCATCCTCAACGCCTATGGTCAGTGGGTGATCCGGGACTATGACGAGAATGGCGAATACATGGGCACCATGTCGCATATCCTGCGTGTGTTTCTTATCGATGAATCCCGCCAGATTCGCAACATCTACAGCACCTCGTTTCTTCATGCTGACACCGTTGCCAACGACGTGCGCTCGCTGTTGATGGAAGCCACTGCTGCCACATCAGCGGACACGGGATCCTGACCCACTTCACGCACGACTCGATACTCTCTGCATTCGACCAAGTCGTCTGCTCCTCCCCACACTGATTGTCCGGGCCTGAAACCCCGTCGCTACGACAATCAGGCACTGTATTCGTGCTACCCTGCGCGCGTTTTTTTCTCGGGCTAAACAATGCCCGAGCCGAGGAGATCTGAGCATGCTGATCAACGGCGAATGGCAGACCGACACGCCCACTTTCCCGGTTTTTAATCCTGCGACGGGGGAGGAAATTGGCCAGGTAGCCGATGGCACAGACAAAGACGCTGCGCGCGCCATTGATGCGGCGAGCGCCGCACTGCCCGCTTGGATGAGCGAGACGGCCTATGCCAGGTCCTCGGTGCTGTATCGCGCCTACCAGTTGATGCTCGAGCAGCAGCGGGAGCTGGCCGAGCTAATGACCCGGGAGCAAGGCAAGCCGCTAAAAGCAGCCATGAATGAGGTGAAGTACGCGGCGGATTTTCTGCTGTGGTTCGCCGAAGAAGCCAAGCGGGTTTACGGAGAGACCATTCCGTCTGCGCGATCAGACCAGCGCTTTTTGGTGCAAAAGCAGGCCGTCGGCGTTGTCGCTGCGATAACACCTTGGAACTACCCGATCTCCATGCTGACGCGAAAACTCGGCCCGGCGCTCGCTGCGGGTTGCACCGTGGTGCTAAAGCCCGCCGAAAGCACACCACTTTGTGCCATCGCCGTCTTTAAAATTCTCGAAGAGGCTGGCTTACCTCCCGGTGTGGCGAATCTGGTCACGGCGAGCGACCCAAAACCCATCGGCGAGGTGTTCTGCACTCACCCTGCGGTCCGCAAACTGACGTTTACAGGCTCCACCGCGGTGGGCAAGCATCTGGCACAGGCCTGCGCTCCACAGCTGAAGCGGGTGTCGATGGAGCTCGGCGGTCACGCTCCCTTCATCGTCTATGACGATGCCGACCCGGTGCATGCCGCCAAAGGTGTTTCGCTGGTGAAGTTTCTCAACACCGGTCAGGCCTGCATCAGCCCGAATCGGATATTCGTGCAGCGACGGATCCTTGATCCTTTCCTTGAGACCCTGCAGGCGCGCGTGAACGGCATGCAAGCGGGTGACGGCATGGATCCGGCGAACAGTATCGGCCCGCTCATTAATGAGCGGGCAATCGAAAAGGTGGACCGACAAGTACAGGACGCCGTCAGTCACGGAGCAACCTTGCTTGCAGGCGGCTCTCGCTTGACCGAGAACGGTCTGGACCGGGGATGCTTCTACGGTGCTACGCTACTCAGTAATGTCACGCCGGAAATGCTGATCTATCGTGAGGAAACCTTCGGGCCTGTCGCTGCAGTGGTGCCCTTTGACGACGAGGACGATGTGATCGCCATGGCCAACGACACAGACTATGGTTTGGCGGCTTATATCTATACCCAGAACCTGGCCCGGGCGTTACGCACCTTTGAACAGCTACAGTTTGGCATTATAGGTATCAACGACATTAACCCCACCAGCGCCGCGGCGCCTTTTGGTGGCATGAAAGAGAGCGGTTTGGGCCGGGAGGGCGCACGTGAGGGTATTGAAGAATACCTGGAGACGAAACTCGGCGGCCTCAGTATCTGACGGCGTGACGCCACAAGGAGCACATCATGGCAGGACCTGACTACCCAGGCCTCGACACACTGGCGCTACATGCCGGTGCGCAACCTGATCCCGCGACGGGCGCGAGAGCGACGCCGATCTACCAGTCGGCATCCTTTTGCTTCCCCGACTCGGATTACGCGGCATCGCTGTTCAACATTGAGCGCGCCGGACACGTGTATTCGCGGCTCAGTAACCCCACCAACGCCGTGCTCGAGGAGCGCATCGCGGCGCTGGAAGGCGGCGTAGGTGCTATTGCGACGGCCAGCGGTCAGGCAGCGCTTCATCTGGCTATCATCACGTTGATGGGTGCCGGCTCACATATCGTGGCCTCCGCAGCGCTTTATGGCGGCAGCCATAATCTTCTGGCCTACACCCTGCCGCGGTTTGGCATCGAAACGACCTTCGTGGACCCCCGCGACCCTCAGGCGTTCGCCAACGCGATTCAGGACAACACTCGCCTGGTATTCGGTGAGACGCTGGGCAATCCCAGCCTTGATGTCCTGAACATTCCGGCTATTGCCGAGGTTGCGCATGCCGCCGGGCTACCCCTGATGGTGGACTCCACCACGACCACGCCCTACCTGATCAAGCCTTTCGAGCTCGGCGCAGACATCATTCAACACTCGGCCACCAAATTCCTGAGCGGACATGGCATCGTGATTGGTGGGCTACTCGTCGACAGCGGCCAGTTTGACTGGGAAGCGTCGGGGAAATTTCCAACTCTGTCAGAGCCTTACGAAGGGTTTCATAACTTAATTTTCACTGAAGAATTCGGTCCTGCTGCAATGATCCAGCGGGCACGCAAAGAAGGGCTTCGTGACTTTGGGGCCTGTATGGCCCCTACGTCGGCGTTTCACATTCTCCAGGGCATCGAGACCCTCAGCGTGCGCATGAGCCGCCATGTCGAGAATACCCGCACCATCACATCGTTTTTGCTTGAGCAGGAGCAGGTCACGCGGGTCGGATACCCTGAGCTCGAGGGCCATCCCGACCAAGCACTCGCCAAGGAGCTGCTGCCCAACGGATGTGGCGCCGTATTCAGCTTCGATCTGGCAGGCGGGCGTGAAGCAGGCATCGCCTTTGTTGATGCGCTCAGCGTGTTCTCACACCTTGCCAACATTGGTGACGCCAAATCACTGGTCATTCACCCGGCGAGCACCACCCATCACCGGATGGACGCTGCGGCGCTTGCCGCGGGCGGCATTGGCGAAGGCACGATTCGCCTCTCAATTGGCCTTGAAGACCCCAAGGACCTGATAGCAGACCTGAAGCAGGGCCTGCGTGCAGCGGGCAAGGCAGCAGGAGGCAGTCGCTGATGCGCATTGAGGTCAACGGCGAGACAGCTTACTGCTACACCAACTCCCGAGAGATCGAGGCCGACAAGCCCACCGTCGTATTTATCCACGGCTCCGGCATGGACCACACGGTGTGGACCCTGGCGAGCCGCCATTTTGCGCGACACGGCAACAATGTCGTGTCAGTGGACCTGCCCGGTCATGGGCGTTCTACGGGAAGCCCGATGGTCACGGTAGAAGAGATGGCCGGCTGGGTGATCGCAGTCTTGGATACTCTGGAGATCTCCAATGCTGCTTTGGTGGGTCACAGCCTGGGCAGCCTGATCGCGCTCGAGTGCGCGGCCTCGCACAGCGATCGCGTCAGAGCGATCGCACTGGTTGGCACCACCTCGCCGATGCCGGTGTCGGATGCCATCCTCAATGCCGCCGAGGCGGATGATCACGCCGCGTTTGACATGCTGACCCAATGGGGCTTCAGCAAGCGCCATCAGTTTGGCGGCAACCGAAATTCGGGCATCTGGATGATCGGCAACACATTGAGGCTCTATGAGCGGTCAGGCCCCGGAGTGTTATTCCATGATATGCGCGCCTGCAATGAGTACGCATCGGGCACCGATCAGGCTAGCAAGGTCACGTGCCCTGCTCTTCTCATTCTTGGGGCCGAAGACCGACTGACACCCGTGCGCAGTACTCGTGCCCTGCAGGAGGCGATTCCCTCGCCGGTGGTTGAGGTGCTGCCCGGCGCAGGGCACACGATCATGGTCGAGGCGCCCAACGCCATGCTCGATGCATTGCATAAAGTACTTTAGGTCGCTCGGCTAGCCGCAAACCGGACCGCTATGCATCATTCCAAGTCGGCGATACTCAGCCGGACTGCTGAATCATCTCCTCGATCTGGATGATGCGTTCCTTACCGAAAAACATCTCGTCACCGACAAAGAAGGTAGGTATACCAAAAGCGCCGCGCTCAGCGGCCTGCTGCGTGTTGTGCAGCAACGCATCTTTCACTGGCTGCGTCTGAATCGCCTCCACGAGTGCGGCAGCGTCCAGACCCGCTGACTGCCACACGCCGGCCGCCACCTCTGGATCTCCCATATTCTGCTCCTGCTCCCACATGGCAGACAGATTCACTGCCACATAATCATCGACCACGCCCATTTGCTGCGCCGCAATGAAGCCCCTCATCAACATGATGGTGTTGATTGGGAAATGGGGATTGAACGTGAACTTATCGAGCTGGTGTGCTGCGATGAACCGTTGGGTCTCCAGCATGTCGTAGTCGAGCTTTCCCTTGACCTCGCCAAAAGCCACCATCGGCGCCTGATTATTAGTGAGCTTGAATAACCCCCCCAGCAACACGGGGGTGAGCGTCAGCGTTGCGCCGTTCCGCTCGGCGACGCCGGTGAGTACATGGTAAGACAGGTAGGCGTTAGGGCTTGCAAAGTCGAACAGGAATTCAATATTGGATGACACGGCTGGGCTCCTTGACTAAAACTGAGTGTCTGAGATGGTTGTTCTGTGCAGAAGACGATCATAACCATCATAACCGCCCGTCGCGGCATGCAGCAGTGACCGGTTGTCCCACATGACCAGCATGCCCGCCTGCCAGCGGTGCGAGTAGACAAACTGGGGCTGACTTTGATGGACGTAAAGCTCCATCAGCAGTGCGTCACTCTCTTCTTTATCCAGTCCCACAAAACCCTTGATATAAGCGGCGGAGGAAAATAACGCTCTCTTGCCAGTTTCGTGGTGGGTTCTGACAAGCGGATGCTCATAGGTGTCGAGCGCCCTCTCGCTTGGCAGGATCTTCATGCTCCGCCCCTGCTCCTGATCGGCCTCACCGTATGCACCATCAGGCGCATAACCCAAGGCGGCTGAGTGAATGGCGTTGAGACCCTCTACCCTGTTCCGCAGATCATCGGGCAGATGCTCGTAGGCAGCCACCTGGTCAGCGAACAGCGTGTCGCCGCCGACCGGGGGGATCGTGATGCCATACAGCGCAGTGGCCGCAGGCGGGACGGGCATAAAGCTCCAATCACTGTGGAAAATCTCCGCAAATATGCTGGTCGTCTCATCAGCATTTCGTTGGATAGCAGCCACCTGCGGGTGCTCGTCGATGTGCCCAAAAAACGGATCCTGACCGATGTCGCCAAAGTGCTCACTGAATGCCACTAACTGAGCGGGTGTTAGCTGCTGATCGGGAAAGGCGACCACCTTATGTTCCAGCCAATGCGCTCGGATTTCCGCCGCCAAGTCATCGGACAACGGTTGATTGAGCTGCACCCCCGTAATCGCTGCCCCACAACTTGCGCCGGAGGGTTCTACCGTCAGGCTCATTGCGGCAACTGAACGAAAGATAAGTCGTCAAATGTGGACTTCATGATTCCACCAGGCAAGGTCAGAGTAGGCACGCAGATCAAGCTCATGGGTCCAAGCTGAGCGATGCTGCTGCGCGAGATGGTAATAGGTCTCCGCCATCTTCTCGGGCAGGAGCAAGCCGTCTTTATCTTTACCCTTGGCCTCTCTCAGCGCCTCAAAACGCTCGGCGCCCAGCATCTTGCCAAGGGTATCCGGCGCATCCACTGCGCCATCAACAAGAATGTGCACCACATGCAGGCCCTGCGCCGCGTACTCAGCGTTCAGAGTCTGGCAGAGTAGACGACGCCCCGCCATCGCCGCGGCATGAGAGTGCTGGCCGCTGTTTCCCCTCATGGCAGCCGTAGCTGACGTGACCAGAATCGTGCCATGACCCCGCTCGATCATCAGCGGCACCAGCACCTTGGCCACGCGGAACAGGCCAAAGCAGGCCATTCGCCACCCTAGCTCGAAAGTTTTGAGCGGCGTGTCATCCAGAGAGCGGTTACCGACCTGGGCGCCGAGGTTATACAACACGGTATCGATCGGACCGATGGCCTCGACCTCTTCAATCACGTTCTCCAGCGCGCCATCATCCACCGCATTCAGCAAGTGCCCGCTCGCTGACAGGCCGGAACCCTTGAAGTCCTCAACCATGCCGTTGAGTCCATCCACGTCGCTGCGTCGACACAGTGCGGCGTGATAGCCCCCCTCGGCAAACCTCTTCCCTACCGTGCCGCCGATTCCGGCGCCCGCGCCGATAACCAAACACGTCTTTTGCCCAGACATTCCCCTACCCCCTGCTACCCAAGCACCCGGCCTGCGGTAATTAATGCCTCAATCGCCTCGTCGTCATAACCGATGGCCGCAAGAATCTCTCGCCCGTGCTCACCTAATCTGGGCGCCGGTCGCGACACGCTTGCGGGTGTTTTATCAAATCTCGCCGGGTGGCGCGCCTGACGTACCTCACCAAATTCCTCGAAATGAAGACGATCTATAGATCCGTTGGCAACGACCTGCTCATGGTCCAGTAACTCGGAACGATCGATAATCGGCGCGCACGGCACCCCCTCTTTATCGAAGCGCGCAAGGATCTCCTCGCTCGACCACTTCTTGATCTCCTCGGCGGTAATCTCCTTGCGCTCACTGTTGTGCGTAAATCGCCCTTGCGCCGTGTTGAAGTGCGGGTGCTCAATCAGGTCCTCGCGGTTAAGCGCGCGGCACATGCCCTGCCACTCCTTGTCGGATATCGCGCCCGCCGTAATGAATCGATCTCTCGTCTCATAGATCAGGTCCATCGCGCCCTGGTATTTACGCACATCGAACTCCTTATCAGCGAAGGTCAGCCCCGCCATGGCTTCCGGCCAGAACAAGCTCAGCATGGCGTCAAGCATAGACAGGCGAATGTGCTGTCCTTCACCCGTCTTTTCCCGGGCATACAGCGCGGTGCTAATAGCCTGAGCCGCCGTGATCGCAGTGACCTTGTCGGCAATAATGATCCGAAACATTTGTGGCCGACCCGTTGTGCGGTCAGCCTGAATGTCCGTCGCGCAGGAGAGCGCCTGAATGACGGGGTCGTAAACCCGCTTGTGAGCATAGGGACCGTCTTCGCCAAAGCCGCTGATCGACACATAGATCAGCTTCTTGTTGAGTTCGCGCATTACCGGCTCAGCAAAGCCCATCCGCTCCATCGCTCCTGGTCGAAAGTTCTGCAACAACACATCGGCGCTTTCGGCCAAATCAAACAGAATCTTTTTACCTTCCTCAGATTTTAGGTCTACCGCGATCGACTGCTTACCGCGGTTGCAGGAAAAAAACGCAGCAGTGACTTTATTGACGGTTGGCCCAATGTGGCGCATTTGCTCACCGCTGGTCGGCTCGACCTTAATTACCTCGGCACCCTGATCCGCCAGCATCATCGCTGCTACCGGCCCTGACACCATGCTGGTCAGATCCAGCACCTTAATGCCCTCCAATGCGCTCAAGCGTCACCCCCAAAAGTCCGGATAATCGATTTTAGTCGCGCGCTGCTAGCCAGGCCGCGTCCTGTGGCATTCATAGTACCCCTGTAACGCCACCGGTAAAGCCACTTCGTCGGTAATCGCGCAGTCGACACAACTCATCGGCAGGATATCTGGCAACCCGAGCCCAAAAGGCATCAGCGTTGCTTCATCTGAATGCTGACAACCGGCTCAGCACTCCCCCTAACCAAAATCGGCATTTAGCGGCGATGCGAATCGCTACTGAGTAGCCGTTTGCTCACCTCGCGTAACCGTCTCTGCTGATCGTACTAATGCCTTTTCTTGGCACCGAGAACCATAAACTACAACAGCGGGCTCAGTTGGCCAGTGATATTCTTTAGAAAATCGAAAGCGAATTAGCCCGAGGAGATTATGAGCGCTAGCCCCCCCTTAACTAGAAGCGAAATGCTGAATGCTGCATCCGCTCGGGTGACTGATTCAAAATTAGATGATCTGGCACAAGGACACTTCGCCATTCTAGAGCTTCATGATCGCAAGGAGTTCATCCACGAACTCGATGCAGCTAAAAGCTATCTGATCGAACATCGATCTATGCTCGATACATCGGACTACGATACCAAGCTCCCAACATCGGAGATTGAGAGCAGGTTATCCTTAAACAATTTGCAGAGCATTCAAAACAGTGAGACGAGTCGTTTCGTAGCCGGGCCTGACGCTAATCAGATTAAATTTGGCAACATTCGTTTCAGCACGCTGACGCAAAAGCTAGCAGTCACTTTGGAAAGCCTACTTAAACCGAGAAGAAAAATGCGACTCTTTCAAAGCGGCCGCAATTGGTACCCCCCGAACGGATATATGGGGTGGCACACCAATGCAAACGTTCAGGGATTTCGGCTCTACTGCAGCCACGCGCCCGTTTCCCAGCGGTCGTACTTTCGATACTTGGATCCAGTTACCCAAAAAATAGAAACCAGCTGGGATTCAGCGGGCTGGAACTTCAGGTGCTTCAGAACAGATCTGGAGCCACTCTGGCATTGCGTGTACTCGGAAACAGACCGAATCAGCTTCGGTTACGGTCTAATGTTCCCCATCGATGAGGAAAAGTGACCAGATGGCAGCGGCCTCTGCGGCGACTCACTAGTTAAGAGCGAAGCTTCGCGCGCCACTACGGAGATTGCCCGTGTAGCTAGCAATTTCGCCAACATTTGTTATTGTTCGGGCCCCTAACGTAACAAATGTTGAGGTTGTGGTCATGCGAAACAACTTGCTGATGTTAAGTCTGGTGGTGGTGGTCGCGTTTGCGGTGCTGTCACGGAACGAACTGGTGGTCGCAACCGACGACTTCGACCGAACGCGCTTACCCATAGCCCAACCGGCGCCCGCGCCCGTGACTGAAGCGCTCCCCGAGAACGTGCCACTCCCGACGCCTTGGGAGGTAAAAGCACCGGAAGGGGCTCCCAATGTCGTCATAGTGCTGCTAGATGACATTGGTTTTGGCGGCCCCTCTCCCTTTGGCGGCCCAATCAATATGCCGACGCTGCAAAAGCTCGCTGATAATGGGCTGAGCTACAACCGCTTCCACACCATTGCACTATGCGCCCCAACCAGAGCGGCACTTAAAACCGGACGGAATCATCATCAGGTCAATATGGGGTCGATTCCTGAGATCGCGACCGGCTATGCGGGCAACACCACAGTGGTTCCTGACAACGCCGCACCTATCGCCGAAGTGTTACGCCAGAACGGGTTCGCCACGGGGGCGTTTGGTAAGTGGCACGAAACCCCCAGCCGAGAGACCACTGCGGGCGGACCGCAAACCCGCTGGCCCACACGACAGGGATTCGAGAAGTTTTACGGATTCTTGGGGGCCGAAGAGAACATGTATGAGCCGTCACTGCATGATGGCGTGACCATCATTGATACCCCCGACAAGCCCGATTACCACTTTCTGGAGGACATGACAGATCAGGCCATTGCCTGGGTCCGTGAGCAGAAGAGCATGCGCCCAGACAAACCTTTCTTCATTTACTACTCCTCGGCGGGGTCACACGCACCACATCAGGTGACCCAAGAGTGGATTGGGAAATATGAAGGCCAGTTTGACCAAGGCTGGGATGCCGTCCGAAATGAGGTTCTGCAGGCGCAGATCGAGCGCGGCGTGGTGCCCGCCGGCACCAAGCTACCCCCCAAACCCGCCAGCGTCCCCGACTGGGACAGTTTAAACGACGACAAAAAGAAAATTTATGCGCGCCAAGCTGAGGTCTATGCCGCTTTCAGTGAGTACTCTGATTATGAAACCGGCCGCTTACTCGACGCGATTGATGATCTGGGAGAGCTGGACAACACATTGGTCGTCTATATCAGTGGCGACAACGGCACGAGCCCGGAGGGCGATCAAACCGGTAACTGGAATTGGAACAAGTATCTCAATGGCGTCCCGGAAACCGATGCGGAACAGCTTGCACACCTCGATGAGTGGGGCGGGCCCAACACCTACGCACATATGTCGGTTGGCTGGGCGATCGCATTCGACTCGCCGTTCGCCTTCACAAAGCAAGTCGCCGGTGACTTTGGCGGCACCCGAAACGGGACCGTGATCCATTGGCCCGATGGTATCAACGCCAAAGGGGAAATTCGGGAGCAGTTCACCCATGTTATCGATGTGGTGCCGACAATCCTCGAGGCAACCGGCATTCCGGAACCAACGGTGGTTGATGGCGTGCCGCAGATACCCATCCAGGGGACCAGTATGGTCTATAGCTTTGACGATGCGACTGCCCCTGAGCGTCATACCAAGCAATATTTCGAAATTATTGGTAACCGCGGCCTGTACCAGGATGGCTGGCTGGCAAGAACCACGGTCAAGCTGCCATGGGAAACCGTGAAAATGAATACAGTCGCCAATGATGACGGCTGGGAGCTCTACAACACCCTTGAGGACTTCAGTCTTAATAATAATCTCGCCGAGCAGTATCCAGAGCGACTTGAGGCCATGAGGGCCACCTTCATGGAGGAAGCGATTGCGAACCAGGTGTTGCCGCTGGACGATCGACTGCTCGAAAGACTGCTGCCGGCGGTTGCAGGGCGCCCCACCATCATGGCGGGCCGAACCACGCTAGACCTATACCCCGGCGCAAAAGGCTTGGATGAGGACGCTGTTCTGAACATGAAGAACACCTCCGGCCAGATATCTGCGAGCGTAACGGTTGCCGAAGGGCAAACAGCGGACGGCATTATCATTGCGCAAGGTAGCCGCTTTGGCGGATGGGCGCTGTATGTGGAGGACGGTTATCCGACCTATACCTACAACAATCTCGGTGATTTGGTGACCGTCAAAAGCAACCGCAAGCTCAGCTCTGGTGACTCGGATATCCGGCTGGAGATTTACTATGACGGAGGTGGCATCGGAAAAGGCGCCAACGTCAGGCTTGTCGTCAACGACGGAGCGGCGGCCAGCGGTAGATTAGAGACAACCATTGCCTCACGATTCTCTATTGACGAAGGGACTGATATCGGCATGGACCGTGGCGCGCCGGTGATCAAGCGGCAGCTGAACGGCCGCCGTTACAGTGAGATCAATGCCACCATTAATAAAGTGACACTGGAGATATTGCCGGAGGCGTAAAGCAGCCTACTCTGTCACTCCCTCTGGCGCGGCACGCGCGACGTGCCGGAGGGGTGATGACCACGCCAGCCCTTGCTTTAGAAGCCCCTCACGCTCGGCGCGAAGCCTAGAACACTGCCTCCTCCGGCCGGCCTATTTCGGAGGGAACTGCTTCAACAACTCATGAACCACAGTAATCGTGAGCTGCTCTCGATCAGCCTTGGACATGTTGTTTTTAAGGCGCCCCTCAGCGACACCTCGCCAGACAATCCTGCCGGTTTTGATATCAATCACATCGAACATGGCAGTGCCATCTTCATAGGTTTTGACCGATTGCCCCGACGAGTAACCCACACTAACTGAACGGCCATAAGTTCCCGCGGCGACGCCGCCATGCATGCCCTGCTCTTGCCCACTGATTTTTTGGGTTTGACGCTTGGTCACATGGTAATTCACCCAAAAATCGGCCTGACCCCTGGCGCCCTGACGCAAACCCCGCTGCATCAGCTCCTGATCTGCAGTGTTTCGCACACGCTGATCACTGCTGTTATAGCGCCGGTACTGACTCTCTCTCGAATTATGGTCGTCGTCGTACCATCGATAGGTTTTGTACTCAGCGAAAGGAAAGCTCTGATCGTAGTCGACGTCATAGGTCGGTTTGTCGGCACATCCAGCGAGCAGCGCCAAGCACGCCAGCGCGCCACCCATCGCCACAAATGCTTTTTTGACACCGCGCACTACACGCTCACTGCTATTAACTCTCATCACTCACTCGCCTCTCTCAAATAACACTCGGCCTTTCTTCGGCTGATACCGAGATGGATCCATTTTATTGGGCCGACCCGAAAGCCTACTCGACCGTCGGTCTGAAACTGATATCACTGTCTGCCACTAGCCATGCGAAGACGGCAAAAGCGGCCACATTTTGGTCCAATGACGCGGCATCGAGCTTATCCACCGTATCATCTGCCGTGTGGTGCAGATCAAAGTAATCTCTCCCGTCCTGGTGGAGTCGCAACGTCGGCACTCCCGCCGCGATCAGCGGATACAGGTCTGGCCCCCCACCGGGCAGGTCATCACTGCCCGGGGCTATACCGATCGGCGCCAGCAGTCGAGCAATCTCGGCAAATAGCGCGTCACCCGCCTCGGTCTGACTGTCCACGGTCACCTTCCAGACCCGGCCACCGCCGAAATCGCTCTCTGAACCCATAATGTGCCGACCCAGCAATGCCTCGTGTCGGTCACGGTAGGCGTTTGCCCCCAACAAGCCCACCTCTTCGGCACCCCACAGAACCAATCGAATAGTTCGCCGGGGCGCCAGCCCCGCATCTTTAATCAGCTCCAGCGCGGCCATGGTGATACCCACACCGGCACCGTCGTCAACGGCGCCCGTGCCAAGGTCCCAGCTGTCCAGATGCGCGCCAATGACCACGATCTCGTCGGGCGCCTCCCGGCCAACGACTTCGGCAATAACGTTACCGGACTGCGCAGCGAGCACCTCGGAGCTGTCCACTTTGATGCGAACAGAGAGCGTTTTACCTTCCGCCGCAATGCGCTCCAGCTGATCAGCATCCGGATTCGACAGCGCCAGTGCCGGAATGCGTGGCATCTCCTCTCGATAGCGAAGAGATCCCGTGTGCGGGAACCGATGACTATCGGTGCCTACAGAACGAATGAGATATCCGACCGCGCCCTTGCCAGCTGCAATACTCGGACCGCCAGTACGGGCCTCATTGAAGTAGCCATAGGACGAGCCATCCTGCGTGCGTTGCATCGCATGCCCTACATAGGCAATGCGCCCCGTGAGGCTACCCTCTGGTGCTCTCTTTAAATCCTCAAGCGTCTCAAATAACGCGACCTCCGCGCTCAAGCCATTTTCGTCAGTTGGGACCGAACCGCCTAGAGCAGTGACTGCCAGAGGCTGGGGATATGGCGCTAGAATCTCGGCGCCCTCCTCATGTCGCTCCCATGCGTCCATCTCAAAAAGTTCGTTGCGGACATTGGCGAAACCTTTTTCGGTGAGTGTATTGAGGGCCCAAACACGGGCACGCGCCTCCGCCTCACTGCCCGCTAACCGAGGCCCCACCTCGGTGGTCAGCGAGGTGACAATTGACATGGCGTTACTTCCCGCCATTGACTGCGCACGGAGCATCTCCGCATGAGCGAGGCTATCCCGTGTGACTGGCTGGCCAATTGAGGCGCTCGAAATAAACCAACTCGCTAAGACGAGCGCCATGTTTCGATAAGCTTTAACGGTCATCAAGGCAGACCTCTTTCTATATTGGTGAAGGCGACTGTCCGATGGCAGACGTCAGGCAGCCCGGGTGGTCCCTTCACTGATCAGGGCCTTGCGCTGCTCCAGCCACAGGTTCGCTGCTTTGGTTTGCGCTTTGGTCGCAGCCATGACCCCCATATCAACCTGCGTGGTCCCACTGTGGCCCAGCGCTGCTATTTGTTCATAAAACCAGTACTGGGTCGCGAATACGCCAACCGTGCGGACAAGCTTGATCCCATTGAGAAAGCGCAACGCTCGGGGCAACAGAGATAAGGTCGACTCGAAACGAGGCAGCTCTGCGGCCCCTCGTAACAATTGTGCGGGCGCATCAGTGACCACGCACATCGGCCGCCCGATCCCGATCATGTCGGCGCAACCGGTCTCTAGCGCGGCGTTCATGGCGTCCAGCCGCCGCAAGCCACCCGTGACCATCAGCGGGATATTGATTTCCTTGCGCATCGCTTCAGCAAAGTCCACGAAATACGCCTCTCGTGCACGCGTAGAAGCGGCCACCGACTGCTCCTCAACAGGCTCCATACCCTCAAGGTTGAGTAATCGGGGCTGCTCATAGGTGCCACCCGATATCTCAATGAGGTCTACGCTGGCCTGCTCCAACCATTTGGCTACCTGCAGACT
>ERZ802822.1143-NODE-1143-length-17239-cov-35.475003_pt1 | contig 17239 bp, 11 predicted proteins | sample MGYA00345649_ERZ802822 | MGnify/ENA primary metagenome ERZ802822 (study PRJEB30503, sample SAMEA104212359) | marine metagenome | biome: Westerlies Biome; feature: [SRF] surface water layer (ENVO:00010504) within the epipelagic zone...; material: water...
TGATTTTTCACACTGAGCCCCATGGTCACCCATGGCTTTCTGGGATGTTTGTCTGTCACCGTTAATCCTATGGTCAGGGTGTCTCCGAGAAAGATGGGGGCTCGAAATTCCAAGTTCTGGCCAAGATAAACAGTCCCTGGGCCCGGAAACTCGAGTCCAATGACGGCACTGACGAAGGCACCTATTAGCATACCGTGACCTATGCATTCACCAAATTGGGTGGTTGCCGCGTACTCAGGATCTAGGTGCAGCGGGTTGTGATCACCAGACACCACCGCAAAGAGTTCGACATCCCGCGCTGTGACTAGGCGACTAACTTCGATACCATCTCCCACCGTGAGTTCGTCAAACGTTGTGTTTGTCATGTCCATTGGGGGTCCTCGCATTGATGGCTTAATGTCCGTCGTTCAAAAATAACACAATCAAAATAACGGGGTTATCCGAATGCAAGCTGATATTGCGGCTGCCATTGCCGCGCGGTACCAAGATCTCAATATTGAGTGGGACGTCAACGTCACCGCCTATCCATCGATTGTTGCGCTCTTTGAAGATGCGATGCAGTCGTTTCCTGACCTGCCTGCATGCTCGAGCGTAGGACATACCCTCAGTTACAGCGAGCTGGATAGGTTGTCAGCAAACTTTGCCAGTTGGTTGCAGCACGATTCAGGTCTAGGTCTTGGAGACCGCGTTGCCATCCAGATGCCCAACCTGATTCAATATCTCGTTGCCTGCTTGGGCACACTGCGTGCGGGCATGGTGGTTGTGAATACGAATCCGCTGTACACCGAACGGGAGCTTGAGCACCAGCTAAACGATTCAGGGGCGCGCATCCTAGTGCTTCAAGCCAACGTAGCAGAGACGGCTGCGGTGGTTGTACCCAGAACAGGTGTTGAAAAGGTCGTATTGACCGAAATTGCCGATCTTCACCCGGCGCCGAAACGCTGGTTGATTAACGCCGTGGTGAAGCACATCAAAAAAATGGTACCCAAGGTAACCTTCGCGAGTGTCATCAAGTTTAATGACGTCCTCAAACGCGGTGGTGTTAAGGCCCTCATGCCGGTTGAGCTGTCATTAGACCAATTAGCCATGTTGCAATATACGGGCGGCACCACTGGAGTGGCAAAAGGGGCGATGCTCTCGCACGGAAATATCGTTGCTAATGTCATGCAGATAGACGGTTTTTTCGAGACGTTTGACATCGATGCCCAAGGTAGCGTGTTCATGCAACCGCTTCCGGTCTACCACATCTACGCCTTCACCGTGTCGATGTACTCGTTGCGAAAGGGTGCTCATACTGTGTTTATCCCCAACCCGCGGGATCTACAGTCAGTCGTCGATGCCTTCGAGCAATACAACCCCACCGTTTTTGCGGGGCTCAATACCTTGTTTGTTGCCCTGTGCAATGATCCCGCATTTCAAAAGCTTGGCTTTGAAAACCTTGAACTTACCATGTCGGGCGGCATGGCCTTGACGCAAGCGGCTGCTCAGCGGTGGGCCGATGTGACAGGCTGTGAAGTCTACGAGGGATATGGTCTTACTGAGACATCGCCCACTGCTACGACTAATCCCGGTAACGGTAGGCAGCTTGGAACGATCGGAATTCCCGTGCCTCAAACTCATGTAAAAACGGTAAGCGAGTCGGGCGAGAGCTTAGGCTTCGATGAGGCGGGAGAGTTGTGTATTAAAGGACCACAAGTTATGCAAGGTTATTGGCAGCGTCCTGAGGCCACAGCGGAGGTGCTCGACTCGGAAGGATGGTTCGCCACGGGTGACGTTGCCGTCATCCAACCGGATGGCTATCTAAAGATTGTCGACCGGATTAAAGACATGATTATTGTCTCGGGATTCAATGTCTATCCGAACGAGCTAGAGGATGTCTGCGCTAAACATCCCGGTGTGCTTGAGTGCGCGGCAGTGGGGCAGCCCTCAGCCGCCACGGGCGAAGCTATTCGGATGTACATCGTCAAGGCCGATGACGCTCTGACGGAAGAGGAGGTCATCACCTTCATGCGCGAGCAGGTAACAGCGTACAAAGTGCCAAAGTCGATTGTGTTCGCCGATGATCTGCCCAAGACGAACGTGGGTAAGATCTTGAGGCGCGAGTTACGAGACTTAGCGGCACAAAGCTAACTAAGAGACCTGCATTGAGTTGAGGAGCCCGTGAGTAAAATCGTTGAAGGTCGTGTTGAGCGGCTGGTGCCTCAGTCAATTTCCTATCCCGAACAGCTGCCCGTCGTTGCGCGTAAAGACGAGATCATGCGCGCAATACGCGAAAACCAAGTGATCGTGATTGCCGGCGAAACAGGGTCGGGTAAAACAACGCAACTACCAAAGATGTGCTTAGAGTTGGGTCGAGGTCGAATGCAGCGTATTGGGCATACGCAGCCCAGGCGTATTGCTGCCAGAGCGGTATCTCAGCGAATTGCCGATGAGTTGCAAACGACTGTCGGTGGACTGGTTGGCTACCAGGTGCGATTCAACGACGACGTGACCGACCAAACGGCTGTCAAAGTGATGACCGATGGCATCCTGTTGAGTGAGCTATCGCGAGATAGGCAATTAAGGGCCTATGACACATTGATCATTGACGAGGCTCACGAGCGAAGCCTCAACATCGATTTTATTCTGGGTTATTTAAAGCGACTGCTGCCGAAACGACCTGATCTCAAAGTCATTATTACCTCAGCGACCATCGATGTTGATCGCTTTAGCGCGCATTTTAATGACGCACCGGTTATTGAGGTGTCGGGTCGAACTTATCCAGTCGATGTGCACTACATGGAGTCTGATGATGACCGAGAACTGGGATTGCCACGCCAAGTATCGGAGCTTGTAGACAGCATTGACGCTGAGGTACACGGGCCTCGCGGAGACGTATTGGTTTTTTGTTCTGGGGAGCGTCAAATACGCGATCTGGCTAAGACATTGCGTGGTCGTGATCGCTTACAGGTGTTGCCGCTGTATGCCCGTTTGAGTAACGCGGAGCAGAATCGCGTCTTTAACCGATCTGGCTCGGGTATGCGCGTGGTACTCGCCACAAACGTGGCCGAGACGTCGCTTACCGTCCCCGGTATTCGTTATGTCATCGACCCTGGTGAGGCGCGGATAAGTCGCTATAGTCACCGATCTGGACTACAGCGCTTGCCCGTTGAGTCTATTTCCCAAGCGAGTGCTAATCAGCGCATGGGACGGTGCGGTCGTGTCGCAAAAGGTGTGTGTTTTCGTCTCTTTTCTGAGCAAGATTTTTTGTCCCGACCCGAGTTCACGGACGCTGAAATCCTCCGGACAAATCTTGCTTCGGTCATTTTGCGAATGCTGGAGCTGGGCCTGGGTGATGTCCGGGACTTTCCATTTGTAGACCCACCTGACGGCAAGATGGTTCGGGATGGCTTTAGATTGTTAACTGAACTGGGTGCGGTTGATAGCAGTGACACATTAACGCCAATAGGTCGCGCTATGGCACGGCTTCCAGTCGACCCAAAACTGAGTCGAATTCTATTGGATGCGGCGAAGAGAGACTGCCTCAACGAAGCCCTGGTTATTGTCAGTGCACTCTCCGTGCAAGACCCTCGGGAGCGTCCTCAGGACAAACGGGCGCAAGCGGATCAGCAACATGCACGATTTAACAGTGATAAATCTGATTTTGTCGCCTGGTTAAACTTGTGGCGCTACGTCGAGGAACAGCGCCAGGCGTTGAGTCAGAATCAGTTCAGAAGACTCTGTGATCGTGAGTTTCTCTCTTACATGCGGATACGCGAATGGCGTGAAGTTCACCACCAGCTGGTTGTTTCCTGTCGTCAAATGTCATTTCGAGTGACCGAACTTCAAGGCAGAGATGATCTCTACGAGCAGCTTCATCGCACACTATTGACCGGGTTTTTGGGGAATGTTGCGCAGCAGGACGAAGGTCGACGCTTTAATGCGGCACGCGGTCGTAAAGCACAGATTTTTCCCGCTTCCGGGCAGTACAAGAAACCGCCAAAGTGGATTGTAGCTGCAGAGCTCGTCGAGACTACGCAGGTGTTTGCAAGGCAGTGCGCGGCCATTGAGGCAAGCTGGCTACTGGACACTAACCCCACGTTACTGAAACGGCACCATTACGAGCCCGCTTGGAATGCGAGATCGGGCCGCGTTATGGCCAAAGAACGTGTCTCACTGTTTGGACTTACCATCGCCGACGGTCAGCGAGTTCACTATGCTTCGATTGATCCCAAGGTTTCTCGGGCAATTATGATCCGCGATGGCCTTGTGACCGGTAATGTTCGGAGGCCGCCGGAGTTTTTGAAGCACAATCTAAAGCTTGTCGCTGACGTCATGGATCTGGAGTCACGAGTGCGCAGGCGTGATCTCTTGGTTGATGAGGAGTCTATGGTTCGCTTCTACGACGAGCGGTTGCCAATAGACTGCGCGAGTGCGGGCGCCCTCGACAAGTGGTTGCGACGTGATGAAAAGGCGCACGAGAGTCTGCGAATGAATCGGGAGCAGGTGCTGACCCGTGATCCGGGTGGCGAAGTCGAGGCCCAGTTCCCGAAAGCGATAGCGGTTGGCGATATTGGCTTTCAATTAACCTATCAGTTCGAGCCGGGCGGTAATCGAGACGGAGTCACGGTGACTATTCCGCGAGCCTTGCTAAACCGCGCACCTCGATATCAGTTTGAGTGGCTTGTGCCGGGATTGCTCAGAGACAAGGTCATTGCCATGATCAAGGCGCTGCCCAAAGCTCTGCGCAAGCAGTTGGTTCCGGCACCGGATGTGGCGGATGCACTGCTGGATCGATTGACGGCAAAGGACGAGCCGCTGGCTCAGGCCTTAAGTCGAGAGATAAAGTTGCTGAGGACCGTCTCGGTGACGTCTGAAGACTGGCTGCAGGTAGAGATTGAACCGTTTTATTTGATGAATATCCGTGTCGTTGACGATCATAAAAAAGTGCTGGCAGAATCGCGCGAGTTATCGGCACTGGTTGCTGAATTTCGCAGTAACACGCCCGTTGAAGTTGTTTCCACACGAAATAATCTGGAACGAGTCAATGTGACCCGTTGGAACTTCGATGCTTTGCCCAAGGAGTGGCGCGGGAAGTCTGCTGGTACGGAGGTCGTTGCATATCCGGCCGTTGTAAAAGAGGGGTCTGGGCAGTTATCGGTGCGGTTGCTCGATTACGCTTCAGAGGCAGAGCGACAACATCGCTTGGGTACAGCGGCTCTTTTGTTACAACACGACTTGAAGACGGCCAAGTACCTCAAAAAACAACTTTTTGTCGATAATGCTTCGAAACTTTCACTGGCCGGCGCGGGTTTGGAACGTGAACCGATGGTTGATGCGATTGTCGAGAGTGGACTTTGGCAGCTGCTCGAAAACACCCTTTTGCCACGATCTCAAGCGCAGTTTGAGCAGGTTCAGAGAGATGTTTCTGCACGATGGGTTCCGCACGTCTTAGAAGTAGGAAATCATCTAACCCAGGCTGTCAAAGTGGCCTCGGAGGTGCGCTCGTTACTTGCCCGTTTTGGTCCGGCGGAGTACCCCAATGCAAAAGCGGATATGGATCAGCAGCTGCGGCAGCTCTTCGATCCTGAACGCCTCATCGAGACCCCTGTGGAGTGGCTTACTTACTTCCCTAGGTATCTGAAAGCTGTGTTAAGTCGGGCAGAGCGACTTCCAGCTCAGGGCGGCAAGGATGAGAAATCGATGGCAATGTTGTTTGCGCAGCTTGAGCGTCTCAATCGTGCCAAGGAGGACTATCCCGGTATAGAAGCTTTGTGCCCTCAGGCTTTGCGGTTTCGGTGGATGCTGGAAGAGTTTCGGGTGTCACTTTTTGCACAACAATTGGGTACAAAATTGCCAGTTTCAGTTAAGCGACTTGATCAACAGTGGCAATCCGTTGAAACTTGGATGATTGAAAATCCGCGCTAGATTCCGGAGCGGCGAACAGACCGCATGGGATTAGCCCGCTTGGGATATGGGAGTGCTTTTTAGTGATAGCGCTGTTTAACAAAACAACGGTCGTAAGGCTGCTAGCGGCACTGTGTTTTTGCGCCGTGTCAGTAGCTTGGGCAGATGATGACCCCTTTGAATCACTCAATCGCCGCGTTCTTGAATTTAATGATGCAGCGGATGGTGGAATTCTTCGACCGGTTGCAATCGCCTATGACAACACTGTACCGGGGTCCATACGAGCAGGGTTAATGAATGCCTATGACAACCTGTCCGATGTCAATGGTGCAATAAATGCGCTGATTCAAGGTCGGCCCGCTCGAGCGGCGAAAAATACAGGACGTGTCTTGGTTAATACAACGTTCGGACTGCTCGGTGTTCTTGATGTGGCTACCGATATGGGCATCGAGCGCTACGAAACCGATTTTGGTCACACATTAGCACGGTGGGGGGCGCCTGAGGGGCCTTACGTCATGCTGCCGTTCCTTGGTCCACGTACTTTTCGATCAGGGATGGGAGATTTAACAGACAGCTTCATGTCTGCGAACGACTTTCTGGTGGATGATGATGCGATTACATGGGGGTCGCGTGCCTGGCGTGCTCTGGAATATCGAGCAGATTTGCTCGATGCTGAAGACTTGATTACCGGCGATCGTTACGTCTTTATCCGCGACGCCTACCTGCAAAATCGAGAAGCACAGGTTAACGATGGTGTTGTCGTCGATAATTTTTCTGATTTTGAAGATGATGTTTGGGACGAAGATTTTTAAGCACGCCGCCTCGCAATCACCTCTTCTGTCCTCTCAACGGCTGCTCTGAATAGATCGGGCGTGGCATCGGGTTTGTGCATGCCTTCGCTAAGCAGTCTTCGAAATAACTTTCCTCCCGGTTGGCGCTGATAGAGGCCTAATACGTGTCTGAGTACATGATTGACCCGGCCGCCATCTGCAATGGTGCTGTCCAAGTAGGGCATGAGCCATTCGGCAACATCCAACCGTCTAACTCCCGGCTGTGGTTCATCGAACAGTTGTGCGTCGACTTGACTGAGTAACCACGGATTTTGATAGGCCTCCCGCCCCAGCATGACACCGTCTACGTACTCTAAGTGCCTTTGGCTGTCGTCCAGCGAAGTTATCCCACCATTTAACACAATGGTTAGTTCAGGAAAGTCCTGCTTTAGTCGATAAACCCAATCGTACTTTAATGGCGGCACTTCGCGATTTTCTTTGGGTGAGAGTCCCTTCAACCAGGCATTTCGGGCATGCGCTATAAATACATGGCTGCCGCCTTGAGCAACAGTTCCCACAAAGTCACGGACAATGTTGTAACTGTTATCGTCATCAATGCCGAGTCGGTGTTTCACGGTGACTGGAATGGCGACCGCGTCGTTCATCGCGCTGACGCAGTCTCTTACGAGCAGCGGCTCCCGCATCAAACACGCACCAAATGCGCCATTTTGAACCCGATCTGACGGACAGCCGCAGTTGAGGTTAATCTCGTCATAGCCGAAGTCTGCTCCCATTTTAGCGGCTATCGCCAGCTCCTTGGGTGAGGATCCGCCCAGCTGCAGTGCAACAGGATGCTCCTCGTCATTGAATTGCAGGTGGCGTTGACTGTCTCCGTGAATGAGTGCGCCGGTGGTGACCATTTCGGTATAGACGCGAGCGCGACGGGTCATCAGCCGCCAAAAAAAACGGCAATGTCGGTCGGTCCAGTCCATACAAGGCGCTGTATTAAAGCGCCAAGGGCTCTGGTTATGCGTGTCCGCTGTATTGCTCATCACGTCATTATCGCATAGGTGACATGATGTCCCGAACCAGAGGGTCCTCTCTATAGTGTTAGAGTGTGATTAGGGTGTGTCTGAGTAATAGCTTAGTCATGAGTGAGTCACGAAGCTTTAATGAAAGGTGGCAATACTCCGGGCTCGGAAATGAGAGATTCCAAGATGAATATTAATCGTAGGCGTGTGCTTCAAGGTATAGGCGTAGGTGCTGGTGCGTTGAGTGTCAGTGGCGTATTGGCTGCAAAGGCGGGAAATCAGGGTTTTACCCACGGCGTTGCCTCGGGTGATCCGTTGTCAGATCGGGTGATCTTATGGTCGCGGTACAAGCCCGAAGGTAACAAATCTCGCGTCGACAATATCATCTGGCAAGTTGCTTATGATCGATCGTTTGGCGATCTTGCGGCCAGTGGTATCACGTCAACCGCTGCAGCGCGGGACTACACGATAAAGGTGGACGCGACAGGCTTGCAGCCCGGAAGACACTATTTTTATCGCTTTGAAGTTAATGGACAGCGTTCGGAGGTGGGCAGAACCAAGACTTTGCCCAAGGGGTCTGTTGATCGATTTCGTATCGGCGTAGCCTCGTGCTCGAACTACCCGCAAGGGTATTTCCACGCCTATGATGATATGGCGAAGGCTGATCTCGATTTGGTTTTGCACCTTGGCGACTACCTTTATGAATACGCTCAGGGTCGTTATGTGAACCCTATCGCTGAAGAGACACTTGGACGCGTTGTGCAACCTGCCGCCGAAATTCTCTCCCTCGATGATTACAGACGCCGATATGCGCTATACCGGTCCGACAAAGATTTGCGCGCTGCCCATGCGGCACACCCGTGGATCTGCGTTTGGGATGATCACGAATTGACCAATAACACTTGGAAGTCAGGTGCCGAGAATCACAACGAAGGCGAGGGTGTTTTTACAGAACGCATGGCCATCGCGCGCAAGGTTTATCACGAGTGGATGCCGATTCGTACCGCTGCACAAACCGATCAAGCACCTATCTATCGCGCGTTTCAGATTGGTGATTTGGCCGATCTCATCATGTTGGATACCCGTTTGCACGGGCGTGACGAGCAATTTATCTACGAGCGCGATATAGCGAGGCTGGGTGGCCCGGAGACGTTTGTAAAAGACCATCTTTTTGATCCCAACAGGACAATCCTAGGCGCAGATCAGGAGAATTGGTTGGGTGCTCAATTGGCTGCGAGTAAAGATCGAGGAACGACATGGCAGGTGATTGGCCAGCAGGTACTCATGGGTAAGTTGGTTACACCGGTCGTGCCTGACAATGTCACGGCGAAAATGAAAGCGCAGTTACCTGATGAGTACAGCGAACGGCTCGACGGGCTTAAGCCGCTTGCCGAAGCAAAGTTGCCCCTGAATCTCGATGCCTGGGACGGCTATCCACTGTGTCGTGAGCGGGTTCATGCTGCCTTCAAGCAACTTGCGAGTAACCCAGTTGTTTTGGCGGGTGATACGCATAATGCCTGGGCATTCAATATGCGTAACTATCAGGGCGAGGCGGTCGGCGTCGAAATCGGCACCCCGGGTATAAGCAGTCCGGGTCTGGAGTCGTACTTGCCGGCGCCACCCAAGCTGGTCAGTGAATTACTCAAAGCCAGCAGTAGCGAAATTCATGATCTTGATACCTCGCGACGAGGTTGGACCGTGGTTGAGTTTGGACCGGAGCAGATGACTTCGACCTGGCGTTTTGTCTCGACTGTCTTAGAGAGTCAATACAGTATTGCTGAGAGCGCGCCTCTGGTGTGTAACGCGGGAGCAAAGCAATTTAGCTAGGGAAAAACGCCTTTTCAGTGCCAGTTATTCTGTTGCCTACAGAGCAAAGCTGGTGGGGAGCTACGCAAGGTGTGCTCGCAATGTTCACAAGGCTCGCAGCGTGCGAAAAACGCAGTGGGCGCGACAAGTGAAGTCCTGCCATGAATTCACTGGTCCTTGGTTAGGCCGCTGATTTGCCGGGAATGGCCGCCAGTAACCTTTGCGTATAGTCGCTTGTAGGGGTGTCAAACACACTGGCTGTATTACCCACTTCCTCAAGCTTCCCGCGGTACAGTACAGCAACACGATCTGCAATTTGACGGACAACCGCTAAATCGTGCGACACAAACAGCATCGTCAGGCCGTACTCATCTTTCAGATCCTTTAATAGATCTAAAATCTGCGCCTGAATGGTCACATCGAGTGCCGAGACGGGCTCATCTGCCACGATAAACTCGGGCTTAGTGGCCAAGGCGCGACCGATGGCAATACGCTGCCGTTGTCCGCCAGAAAATTCGTGCGGGTACTTTTTTGCAAATGCCGATGCAAGGCCGACATCGTTCATGAGGGACTTGATGGCCGCGTCTAGGGTCGAGCGCGTTGCGATGTTGTGAAGCAACAGAGGCTCAGCCAAGGTGTCATACACCGTCATCCGCGGGTTGAGTGACGCGTAGGGGTCCTGAAAAATCATCTGCATGCGGCGTCTGAGCACTTTCAAATCGTTTCTACCGAGTGCGCCTACATCGATACCATCAAAAGTCACGTTCCCATCTGTGATCGGGGTCAAGCGAAGGAGTGATCTACCAAATGTTGATTTTCCGCTCCCGGACTCGCCCACTAGTCCCAAAACCTCGCCTCGCTTGATCTCGAGCGAGACATCATCCACGGCTTTAACGGGCTCATTGCCCGATTGTGTCTGAAAATAGGTTTTTAAATTGGAAGCGGTAATAAGAGGTTCTCGAACCTCGTCTGACTCTGGCGCCTTACCGCTTGGAATCGCTGCGAGAAGCTTCTGTGTGTAGGGGTGCTCCGCGTCCGTGAAGATCTTTGCGGGCGCGCCTTGCTCCACCACTAATCCTTTTTCCATGACAACGATATGGTCCGCGATGTCCGATACCACAGCCAAGTCATGGCTGATGAACAAGACACCGATATCGCGTTTTTCCTGCAGTGAGGCGATAAGTCGCAGAATCTGCGCCTGAATGGTTACATCGAGAGCAGTCGTGGGTTCGTCAGCTATCAGTAACTTGGGTTCGGCGATTAACGCCATCGCAATCATGACGCGCTGCCGCATACCGCCGGAAAATTCAAATGGGTAGGCCATCATGGCGGTTTCCGCGTTTTGAATGCCGACCTCGTCGAGAAGGTCGATTGCGCGCTGTTTCGCGGTCTCCTTGTCTGCTACCCCATGCACCAACAGCGGCTCAATAAGCTGCTCGCCAATACGCATGTAGGGGTTTAAACAGGTCATGGGATCCTGAAATATCATGGCTATGTCAGAGCCGCGTATGCCGCGCAGTTCACGTTCTGACATGGCTAGTAAATCACGTCCATTGAATTCAGCGCTTCCTGAATCAATCCGGCCGGGTGGCTGTGGGATCAAGCCCAGTAGGGCATAGCACGATACGGACTTTCCGGAGCCACTCTCGCCAATAATGGCGGTGATCGAATTTCGTTCAACCGAAAAATTAACACCTTGCACCGCCTGTGTTGTGCCGTTGCGGGTAACAAAGCTGACGCTCAAATCAGTAACGTTTAAAAGACTCATCGATTAATCCTTGGAGCCGCGAACATCGAGCGCGTCACGTAGGCCATCGCCTAAAAAGTTAAGGGAGAATAGCGTGACAGTTAGCGCCATGCCCGGAAAAATGAGCAGCCAAGGGTATTCTTCCATGGTCTCAGCACCGTAACTAATCAGTAGACCCCAGCTCGTCTGTGGCGGCTGGATGCCCAGACCTAGAAAGCTCAGAAATGCTTCAAGCAGCATGACGCTCGGAATCGTAAGTGTCGTGTAGACAATGATGGGGCCTAATGCGTTGGGGATGATGTGCTTGAAAATGATGGCAAATGGCGATAACCCCAGTGAAACGGCCGCCTCAACGAACTCCTGTTGACGCAGCGATTGGACCTGGGTTCGCATGATGCGCGCCATGGTTAGCCACTCAACAGCACCAATGGCCAAAAATAGCAGCAATATATTGCGGCCAAAAACCACCATCAGCAGGATGATGAAGATCATAAACGGCAGCGCATAGAGAATATCCACAAAGCGCATCATCACTGAATCGACCCGTCCTCCGACATAGCCTGCGATGGCTCCCCACGTGACGCCTATCACTAGCGCAACAGCGGTCGCGATGAAGCCTACCGCGAGCGAGATGCGTCCGCCGTAGAGAATTTGTGTGAGTAGATCTCGCCCAAAGATGTCAGTACCCAACCAGTGCGCAGCAGACGGGGGTGTAGCGCCTAAATCAAGGTTCTGTGCCTCGTAGCCATAGGGTGCAATCCACGGAGTCAGGATAGCCAATACCACCATGACTAATAAAATCGCACCACCGGTCACGGCGGCGCGATTTTTCCTCAGTCGGAGCCATGCATCGTGCCAGAGCGATGCACCATCTTCGGCATCAGTGAGATGGGCCATTTGGTCAGTACTCATGCTAGGCGCCTCCCTTAAACTGTGCTCGGAGCCGCGGGTTTAGCCAGGCTGCAATCACATCGCTGATCAGATTAAAAAAGACAATCAGCGTCGAGAGAAAGACGGTCGTACCTAAGATCATGGTGTAGTCACGGTTAAAGGCCGCCTGCACATAAAAGCGACCGAGCCCTGGAATTTGAAAGATGGTTTCTACGACGAATGATCCCGCCAGCAGACCCGCAAAGGCCGGTCCGAGAAATGCAATGACAGGAATCAATCCACCGCGCAGTGCATGCTGCGTGACGACCTGCCACTCTGGCAAACCTTTGGCTCTGGCAGTCCGAATATAATCCTGAGAGAGAATCTCAAGCATGCCAGCTCGGCTTAGCCGCGCAATGTAGGCAGCGTAAGCGGACCCTAGCGTAATCGATGGCAATATTTTATCGCCTGGCAGATCGCCCCAGCCAGCGATGGGCAGCCAATCTAGATATATTCCAAAAACGAGTACCAACAGCGGCCCGAGTAAAAACGATGGCATGCAAATGCCGATCATCGCTAGGCCCATGGGTATGTAATCCTGACGGGTATTGGGCTTCAGTGCCGCGAACACACCGGCTAGCACGCCGATAAAAAGCGCGAAGCTCAGCGCATAAAGCCCTAACTCAGCGGTTACTGGTAGTCCGCTACCTAAAATCTCATTGACGCTCCGACCCGGATATTTGAAGGAGGGGCCTAGATCACCCTGACTCAGATCCGTCAGATAAGCGACGTACTGCTCGTGGAGCGGCAGGTCGAGCTTATATTGCGCCTCGAGAGCCCGCTTGACCTCAGGTAGAACCGCCTTCTCACTATCAAAAGGGCCACCCGGCGCTGAACGCACTAGAAAAAAGGTGGCTGTAATGACGATAAAAATAACAGGAATAGCCTGCAGTAGGCGCCAGAGGATAAAACGAATCACCTTAGTTTATCTCCGAGTTGAGGCGTCTTTCAGGGTGCAAAGTCACATACTTGAGGTTAAGAGAGTCCATTAAATTTGGGTAGATACCTTCAACACTGGGGTGTATCAAATGTTTACTGGTGTAGGTGTAGATGGGAATGATGGGCATCTCATCCATCATCATCGACTCGGCCTTGTAAAATAGCGCGTAGCGTTCTTCACGTGTTTTTGCCTTGGGCGCTAGATTTAAAATGATGTCGTCGTAGATATCATTGGCGTATCCCGTATTGTTATTTCCACCATCGGTAATGAAAAGATCGAGGAAGTTATTGGCGTCGACGTAGTCGCCAATCCATCCTCGACGAGCAACTTGAAACTCACGCTGAGATACCGAGTTGAGGTAGACCTTCCACTCCTGATTCGAGATGGTGATATCGATGTTCAACTCACGCTTCCACATTTGTTGAACGGCTACCGCAATCTTTCTATGCGCTTCCTGCGTGTTATAGGTAATTTCGAGTCCTGGCCAACCCTCCCCGTTTGGATACCCAGCCTCGGCCAGAAGTGCACGCGCTTTTTCAGGGTCGTAATCGAACAGTTTAGGCGGGTTGTATCCGAGGGTGTCAGGGGGGGTAATGCTATAGGCTGGAATCGCTGTATTTTGAAGGACGGTGCGGGTCAGAGTGTCGCGATCCAATGCGTAGGACAGAGCGCGACGCACCAAAACATCATCAACGGGCGGACGATCTGTGTTGATGAGGTAGTAATAGGTCCCTAAATAAGGAGCCTGTATGTAAGGCGACTTGTCTTGGCTCCGGTAGTCCGGAATCTTGTCGAGTGGCACCACTTGCGTGTAATGCAACTGCTCAGCCCGGAACATCCGCTCCTCACTGACCACGTTTTCAGTGGGGTAGAAGTAAACCCCATTGAGTGACACATTTTCTCGATCCCAGTAGTGCTCGCTCTTTTTGATGATGATGCGTCGGTTTAGCGACCACTCTTCAAGCGTGAACGGGCCATTACTGACAATACTGCCAACGCGAGTCCAAGGTGTGAATCGATCGGTCATCTTGCCGTGTGTTAACACGGTCTCAGGGTGGACTGCGAAGGTGCTGTAGTGATCCATCAGCTGCAGAAAATAGGGTGTCGGCGCATTGAGTGTTACTTGCAAGGTTTGGTCATCAAGCGCTTTTACACCCACCGCATCAAAATCGGTGATCTCGCGTTTGGAATAGGCCTCAGCGTTGACTACGGGATAGAGCATATAGGCATAGAGTGAGCCTGTATCCGGATGCAGCGCGCGGTGCCACGACCAGACATAGTCTGACGCTGTCATGGTCTCGCCATTGCTCCATCTTGCCTGGGGGTTGAGATGAAATGTGTAAACAGTGCCGTCATCCGAAATGTCCCAGCGCTCCGCCACCCCAGGTTCGGGTTCCAGTGTCTTTGGATTTTTAACCGCCAAGCCTTCAAACAGGGCCCGAACAATGTGATTCTCGGGAACCCCCGTCACAACGTGCGGGTCTAGGCCCTGAGGCTCGGCACCATTACCGTAGTGCAGATAGCCCAGTCTATTGCCCGACTCAACATTACTTTCGCCACTACCACAGGCAACGATGGTGCCGGAGACGGCACACGCGAGTATGACTAAACGAAAAAAACGCATGATTTTTCTTACCCTCGGCTTTTGCGCATCCTATCGAATTTTTGCGTGGGGTTGTACGTAAACCCATGAATAAAGACGTTTAAAATCGCCGCTGACTCCCTGCCACAAAACGTCTTCTGATAAACTGCGCGCCGGACTTTAGCTGCCACCAAGAGTATTACATGACTGTCAGAACGCGCGTAGCACCCTCACCAACAGGCGATCCCCATGTGGGCACTGCCTACATGGCGCTTTTCAACCGATGCTTTGCGCATGCCCATGGTGGTCAATTCATTTTACGCATCGAGGATACCGATCAGGCTCGCAGTTCGGCTGCGGCTGAGCAGATGATTCTCGATTCTCTCGGATGGTTAGGTCTTGATTGGGATGAGGGCCCCGATGTAGGGGGCGATTATGGCCCCTACCGGCAAAGTGAACGGCGTGAGATATATGGTCAGTATGCCTGGCAGTTAGTGGAGCAGGGCGACGCTTTCGTCTGCTACCGCACGCCCGAGGAGCTGGACACCTTGCGAGAGGCCCGTCGCGCGGATGGTAAGTCAACGGCGCTCAAGCCTGCAGACTTGGAGTTGCCGGCCGAAGAGCGGGATCGGAGAAAGGCCCTAGACCTCCCATTTGTTATTCGCATGCGGGTACCCGATGAGGCAGGCGCATGTGTGATTAAAGACCGATTGCGAGGCGATATTGAGCTGGATTGGGGCATGGTGGATGCACAGATATTGCTAAAGTCGGACGGTATGCCGACGTATCACCTGGCCAATGTCGTTGATGACCACCTCATGGCCATTACCCACGTCATTCGGGGTGAGGAGTGGCTCAATTCAGCGCCAAAACACCAGTTGTTGTATCAGTACTTTGGTTGGGATATGCCTGAACTATGCCATATGCCATTGTTGCGCAACCCCGACACGTCAAAGCTGAGTAAGCGCAAAAACCCGACCAGTATTCTCTATTACGAGCGCATGGGGTTTTTGCCAGAAGCGCTCGTGAACTATTTAGGGCGAATGGGATGGTCGATGCCCGATGAGCGCGAGAAGTTCTCGCTTAGCGAGATGCAAGACGCCTTCGATATTGACCGAGTCTCGCTAGGCGGCCCCATTTTCGATGTCGACAAGCTCAAATGGTTAAACGGCTTATGGCTGCGCGAGAACCTTGACCTCGCTGCGCTGAAAGACCGCCTCAAGGACTGGCTCTGGAACGATGACACGCTCGAAACACTGTTGCCGCACGCGCAAGGTCGCATGGAAGTCATGTCAGACTTTATACCCCTGTCGGCATACCTGCTGTCGGGTGAGGTGACTGTCAACCCTGCAGAACTGGCTGAGACGGCCGACTCTTCTGAGGAACTCATTCGGCGATTGCAGTTTGTATTGTGGTGCCTAGAGTCACATCAGGACTGGGAGCGGGGCGCCTTATTTGCAACGTTAAAGGGGTTGTCAGAGGCATTAGACCTGAAGCCAAAAACGCTATTTGCGCCCTTGTTTATCGCGATCTCCGGTAAATCAAGCGCCTTTTCTATTCCGGATTCCATGGCGATGCTTGGGCCAGACCTTACCCGCGCCCGCCTGCGCAGCGCCATTGATCTTATGGGCGGCGTATCGAAGAAGGCGGTCAAGCGTCTTGAAAAGGAGTATGCCGCCTTGCGTTAAGGGTTAGCGGGGGCGGTTTAGCAGCGCTATCAGGGCCAGAATAGAGACAGCAACTTCGAACCCTAAAACACCCCACGTATAGCTCGTAAAGCTCGATGTCATTTCTATGCCGACTTGGCTGCCAGCCACCTCGAACTTTGAATCAAGTTCGCGAAATACGGTGAACGCGCGCGCGGCACCGATGTAGCTGATGATAATAAACAGCAGCCACAAGCCGGCTTTGAGGTACTCTTTCATTAAGGCGGAGGCCAAGAGAATGGAGCCAATAGCAATTTCAAGACCGCCGTACATCGCTGCAATTTCCGCATAGGCATCTTGAGACGCGATAAAAATTCCCGACCAGGCCGCTGGAATTTCGGGATCGTAAACGCTCACGACACCCAGTCCGAAGAAAATGGCGCCCGTTACTCCCAATAGCAATTGTCCAAACATAATTCACCCCTCAAAACCCAATAGTGCAGGGTAACAAACCTGATTCAACCTTGACACCAGCGAAGCATCCTACTAACGTTCGCCGTCTCGATTTTGGGGCCATAGCTCAGCTGGGAGAGCGCAACACTGGCAGTGTTGAGGTCGGCGGTTCGATCCCGCCTGGCTCCACCAATTTCAATTTGAGGGCTTCTCCATCACTCCCCATTAGTTCGGGAAAGTTCGGTTCTCACTAAACACGATCGATGATGAAACTCCTCACTGCCTAATGGCCCTCGTCAACGCAGAAGCTTTTTGAGTTCGATCTCCGGTTCGCACCATCAACTCCGAGCGAGAGGGCAACAGGCTTTTGAGCTAACAGCGTCCCCTCGAGGTTCGGCGCGCAATGAACCAGTACTCGACGCTCCAGACCGGCTGTGCGGTATTTGAT
>ERZ802822.1145-NODE-1145-length-17222-cov-8.906562_pt1 | contig 17222 bp, 11 predicted proteins | sample MGYA00345649_ERZ802822 | MGnify/ENA primary metagenome ERZ802822 (study PRJEB30503, sample SAMEA104212359) | marine metagenome | biome: Westerlies Biome; feature: [SRF] surface water layer (ENVO:00010504) within the epipelagic zone...; material: water...
CGGGTATCGTATAATGGCTATTATAAGAGGTTTCCAACCTTTTGATGAGAGTTCGATCCTCTCTACCCGCTCCAATTTAATATTTATAAAAAAAAGCAGGTTAAAAACCTGCTTTTTAGCGACCTAGGGGATTTTTGAATTAAAGAGGATATTCAAAGGTCTTAATTATAAGACCAGCCCAAATAAAGAAAGTTCAAAAAATCTTGCTAATAAATAAATAATTAATCCAATTATTAGTCCAGATCCTAAAGGTAATTCATTATTTAAATTTAGCTTATATATTAATCCCAATATTAATGTTGAAATTGAGCCAATAAAGATAATTGGCGGTAAGATAAAAGGGCCAACCAAAGATCCTATACCTCCAAGCAATAAAAAATCTCCACCTCCAATCCCATCCCTTTTTTTAAAAAACTTATAGATTATGTTAATGAGCCATAAAATAAAATAACCCACAACAAACCCATAAATAGATAGCTCGAATTGGGTTATATTGAAAACATTTAATGATTCAATATGAAATATATTGCCATTAAAGGCAGTTGAAAAACCAATAATTGCAATTAAACAATTTAAATAAAAAGGTAAAAATAATTTTTGAAGATCGCATTCATAAAGAATATAAAAAATCGAAAATAAAATATAAATTAGAAAAGACGTAAAATTTATACCAAAATAAAAATATATAAAAAGTCCTGCAGCAACATGAATTAATTCATGAAGAGGGTACTTGTATGAAATCTTTCCCATACAATTAATGCACTTACCTTGTTGCAATAAATATCCAACTACTGGAATTAAGTGAATATAAGAAATATTTTTTTTACATTTTGGACAATGAGATCTTGGTTTAAATAAATTAATATTAGCATTTGAAAATTCTATTAAAATCAATCTATAAATAACAACAGAGCTGAAGCTACCTATGCAGAGAAATAAAGTAATCAATAAAATTAAGGATATTAATTCCATAAACAAGTAGTTTACTTTTTAGTTATTCGAAAACAAATTATTAACAAAATAAGTGCAGGCAAAGCATACATAGCTATGATCATAAGTTTATCAGTCATAAATATCTCCTGAAGCAAAAGCATCTGGTCTTCTAAAGTCTCCATAACCATAAAAAGTGTTATTTTTTTTCATTATTAGCTGGAGACATGTAGCAGGATTGATAACTTGGACATCGTAATTAAGTTTTTGAAGTTCATTCTTAATTTCATCATTTAATGAAAATTCAATTTGTAAAATATCTGGCTGCCATTGATGATGAATTCTTTTTGCTTCATTAGCCTCTTCTAAATTCATATCAAAGTCAATTATATTTAATATTGATTGAAGTACAGCTGAGATTATTCTTGACCCACCTGGACTACCAGTAGTGAAAAATAATTCTTCATTTTTCATTACTATTGTAGGAGTCATGGAGCTGAGCGGTCTTTTTTTGGGTTGAATTTCGTTAGCTTTTGCTCCGAGCAGGCCAAATTGATTTGGAATGCCAGGGGCTGCTGAAAAATCATCCATTTCATTATTCATCAATATTCCAGTTCCCTCAATTGTAACTCCTGAACCAAAAGTTGAATTTAATGTATAGGTTGAAGATACTACATTTCCATTTTTATCAGCCACTGAAAAATGAGTTGTTTCAATGCTTTCAGTATCATCAAACGAACCAGGTAAAATATTTGATGAAGGATTTGATTCACCAAGGTTTATTTTACTGTTTATAGTTGCGGCATATTGTTTATCAGTTATTTCTGATACGGGAACATCAAAAAAATCCGGATCACCTAAATGCTTAGATCTATCAGCATATGCATACTTCATAACCTCGGCTAACAGGTTTATGTATGCTGGAGTATTATGTCCTATCTCTTGAAGATCATAATTCTCTAGGATATTAAGCATTTGAATTAAATGAATTCCTCCTGATGATGGAGGACCCATAGTAATTATTTTATTATTTCGATAATTGGATATAAGGGGTTTTCGCCATTTCGGCCTATAGGTTATTAAATCATCTTCTGTGATAAAACCTCCATTCCTCTGCATTTGAGCTGCAATTTTTTGAGCTACTTCACCTTTGTAAAAGCCGTCTTTACCTTTTTTGGCAATAATTTTTAAAGTATTGGCTAAATCTTTTTGGATAAGAATGCTACCTGTAAAACTAGGGTTATGTTTCATAAATATTTTTTTTGTTGATTCAAAATATGATAATTTTTCTTTATATTTTGTTAACATATCTCCCATGTATGGAGTAATCTCAAAACCATTTTCAGCATAGTAAATTGCATCTTCAAGCAATAATTCCCAATCTAAAGAACCAAATTTTTGATGAACCTCCCATAAACCGGCTACTGTTCCTGGAACTCCACTAGCCAAATATCCAAATGTAGATAATTTACTAGTATTAAAAGAACCATCTTCATTTAAATACATATTAGTAAATGATTCAGCTGGTGCCATTTCTCTATAATCTATGGAATAGTTTTGATTACTACTTGAGTCATGTATGACCATGAATCCTCCACCACCTATGTTTCCAGCTCGAGGTAATACGACAGCCAATGTAAAACCCACTGCAATAGCAGCATCATATGCATTACCGCCTTGGTTGAGTATTTTTTCGCCAACTTTTGTTGCAAGGAAATGTTGTGTAGTAACCATTCCGTTTTTACTTTCTGCAATTTGTTTTTGAGCAGGAATATATTTCGATGAATTGACCGTACCAATAGGTTGAAAATCTTTGGCATTTACACCTATGATTAATGTAAACATAAAAAAGCAGATAACAAGTATCGGTTTTATATGTTTAAAACTTATTTTTAATTTAAGGTTATTTGTCATCTTTATTTTATAAATATACTAATAAGAAGGTTTCGTTATAATAACTTCTTTCTAATTAATATATATAAAAATTATTATGAAAGATTTATATCAAGAAATTTTAGATCAACATATAGCTCCAGGCCAAATGTTTGAAACCAAAGATGTTATTAACGAAAATGGAGTTACTTTTAAAGAGTACATCAATCTACCAGATAGTCTAAGAGGCTACCTAGATTTTGCTTTAGTCCATGCAGAAAAAGAATGTTTGATTTATGAGGATGAGAGATATACCTATAAAGAGGTTTTTGAAAAGAGTGCTCAAACTGGCAATGCATTAATCAAAGCTGGTATTAAAAAGGGCGATAGAGTAGCTATATGCATGCAAAATAATCCTGAGTTTGTATATTCTTATTTTGGAATTGTTGGCATTGGAGCTGTATGTGTTCCTTTAAATTCATGGTGGGTTCCATCAGAAGTAATATATGGCTTAGAACATTCTGATGCTAAATTACTAATCGCTGATTCTAAAAGATTGCAGGGTTTAGAAACTTTAACAAACGTAACAAAAATAGTTACTAGCTACACACCAGATTCTTCATTTACTTCTTTTGATGAATTTATTTCTAAACATGATAAAACTTTTCCAGAAGTTGAGATTGGCAGAGACGATCCCGCAACAATCTACTACACCTCAGGCTCAACAGGAAAGCCTAAAGGAGTCTTGTCATCACAAAAAGCTGTTTTAGCAACTATGTTTAGCTGGGCATGCTTTTCATCTGTAATGAATCAGGTTGAAGCTCAAAGTAACCCCGATGCAGCAGCTATAGTTAGCTCAGAATCTGTGATTTTACATTGCGTACCCTTATTTCATGTTACCGGCAGTCATGCAGGATTATTAATGTCAGTTTTAGTAGGAAGAAAAATTGTCATGATGAAAAAATGGGATGCTGGATTAGCTCTAAAATTAATCGAGCAAGAAAAGGTAACTGATATAACTGGAGTTCCTACTCAGACCTGGGAATTGCTCAACCATCCAGAAAGATTAAATTATGATCTATCCTCTTTAAAAACTTTAGCAGCAGGCGGAGCTCCAAGACCTGCGGAACATGTGAAAAAGTTAGATGCTGAGTTTGAAGCAAGGCCTGCTATTGGCTATGGTTTATCTGAAACTAATGCACTAGGTGCCTTGGGTGGTGGCGATGAATATGTAAATCACCCTGATTCTACAGGAAGAGTCGTACCACCAGTGACAGAAATTAAAATTATTGATGAAGACTGGAATGAATTGCCTGAAGGAGAGGTTGGTGAGGTTGCTATTAAGTCACTTGGTAATATGATTGGTTATTGGAAAAATCCTGAAGCAACAAAGGAATGTATGAGTGATGATGGTTGGTTCAGATCAGGTGATCTTGGAAAATTTGAAGGCCCTTTCCTTTATATATTAGATAGAGTCAAAGATATCGTCATTCGTGGTGGTGAAAATATTGCGTGTCCAGAGGTTGAGGGGGCAATATATGAGCATGAAGATATTTTAGAGGCATGTGTATTCGGTATTCCAGACGAAAGACTTGGAGAAATTCTTTGCGCAGCAATTTATTTAAGAGAAGACTCAAAACTTTCCATTGATGAGCTTCAGTCGTTCCTATCAACAAAACTCGCTTCATTTAAAATACCAGTGAACATAAAACACTATAAAAACAAGCTACCTAGAGTTGGATCAGGTAAATTTGATAAACCAAATCTGAGAGAGCAGTTTATAAAGAATTTATAACTTAAAAAAAAAATACTTTATCTTTATAAAAAAAAGAGTATAAATAGCAAATTACATAAATTAATTTTTATTAATGACAAAGAAAATATTAATTATTGAAGATGAGCCTGATATAAGAAAAACTCTTGAGTACAATATTGCTAGAGAGGGTTATGATGTTACTGCGGCATCATCGCTTTCTGAGGGTAAACAACATATAGATTTAGCATCCTTTTCTTTAATTATACTTGATCTCATGCTCCCTGATGGTTCAGGTTTAGATCTATGTAGAGATATAAAATCAGACGCAAATAAATCGAATACACCAATTATTATTTTAACAGCTAAAGACGATGAGGTCGATAAAGTTGTCGGCTTTGAGTTAGGGGCAGATGATTACGTTACTAAGCCATTTAGTGTTAGAGAATTAATTCTAAGAATTAAAGCAGTGCTAAAAAGAGGAAAAACCCAACCAGAAAGTCTTGAAATTAAAAGACAATTTGGTGAATTAGTGATTGACATTGAATCTCATGAAACTTTTGTTAACAACGAGCCTATAGTTCTTACTGCACTTGAGTTTAAATTATTGCTTCAACTCATAGACAGAAGAGGAAGAGTTCAATCCAGAGATCAACTATTATCTGACGTGTGGGGCTATTCCGCAGACGTAACTACAAGAACAGTTGATACTCATATTAAGAGATTAAGAGAAAAGCTTGGTCCGATGGGTAAATATGTACAAACTATAAGAGGTGTGGGGTATAAGTTCTCAAGAATGCCTGATTAATCAATGGGTATAAGATCAAGAATTTTTTTCTTAGTTTTTATTTCTTTAACAATTGGAATAATAACTTCTTATATTATTGCTGAAAGAGATTTAACCAAAACTTTTGAAGCACAAATAATAAATCAATTAAAATCTCAAGCATCATTGATGGTTGAATTTGTTGATAAGTTAGATGATATAGAATCTCAAAGCGAAGCTTTCAAAATAGCCAATACTTTTGGAAAAGCAGCAAATGCAAGAGTTTCATTAATTCTAAATAATGGAGTGGTTATTGGAGATTCTTATGTTGAGGATGATAAAATTGCTTTACTTGATAACCATGGCTCAAGAGAAGAGGTTATACAAGCTTTAGAATCAGGTTCAGGTTGGTCGTCTAGGTATAGTAATTCTGTTAATCAACAACAACTATACTTTGCTATTACAGATAATAATGTTGAAAAGCCGAACATTATAAGAGTTGCAGTCCCTTATACCTTCCTTGACCAAGCAATTCAAAGTCTTGATTTATCTATACTACTAGTTGCAGTTGTAGCTTTGTTAGTAGCAACAATTGCAAGTGGAGTTGCAGCAAATTATACATACATTAGTATTGAAGGATTAGCTCAAGCCGCATCTAGATTAGCAGGAGGCTCTTTGAAAAAAAGTTCCTTTCAAGCCCTTCCTACAGATAGAGGTGATGAATTTGGAAATGTTGCACGAAGTATCTCAAAGATTTCAGAAGAATTAAAATCTCAACTAACTTTACTAGCAAAACAAAGAGACCAATTTGGATCTGTTTTAGATAACCTTGGCGAAGGAATTATGGTTGCAAATAAGGAAGGCGAAATAACCTATTGCAATGAACAATTTATGAAGATTCTCGATAAAGATAACTTAATTGGAGTTCAAATAATAGATATCAACATAGCATCGATCCAAAGCTTATACAAAAAAACTAAAAGGACTAAAGCTGCTGATATTGAATTTGAGATAGCTAATAAAGATAAATCAAATAAGTGGGTTCTAGCATCGATGAGTAGATCAAAAGCTACGAAAGAATTTATTCTTGTTATCCATGATATTACGCAATTGAGAGAACTAAACTCAATGAGAAGAGATTTTATCTCGAACGTAAGTCATGAATTGAGGACTCCGGTAAGTGTTATTCGAGCTAATTCAGAAACTTTAGTTGAAGGTGCTCTTGAGGACAAAAAACAAGCAAAAGTTTTTGCAAAAGCAATTCTGCATAATTCTGAGAGATTGACTGAAATGGTTTCGGATCTTTTAGATTTATCCAGAATAGATCATGGCGAACTTACATTATTAATTGAAAAAATTGATTTAAAGCAATCTATAGATGAATGTATTGATTCACTCAAAAATTTAGGTAAAAAGAAAAACATATCAATTAAATGTCATTGTCCAGAAGTTCAGCAATACGTATTGGCAGATAAAAAAGCATTAGAGAGAATCCTAACAAATTTAATTGATAATGCTTTTAAATACAGTGTTGAAAATTCACATATTGAAATACGAACGAAAAAAAAGAAAGACAATATTTTAATTTCATTAACTGATAGTGGAAAAGGAGTCTCTGATAAGGATAAACCATTAATTTTTGACAGGTTCTATAGAACTGCTGAAGCCAGAGCTTCTGAAAAAAAAGGAAGCGGTCTTGGTCTGGCAATTGTTAAAAACCTAGTAAACAGTCTTAATGGTGATGTTGGAGTAAAGAATAGCCCCATATTAGGATCTACATTTTGGTTTACGCTGCCAATTGCAAAGTAGCTTTGTCACAGTTTTGTTACTAAAAAGTAATATCTTGTTTCAATAAATTAGCATTAATTAACTTTTCCTTCTCAAAGAATTTTCTTTGGCCATGTTAAATGGTAGTTAGTAAATATCCAGAGGAGGATAATTAGATGTTTAATCCAAATTTTTTTAGAACTTATGCATTAACTGCATCCTTGTTTATTATAGCTGCTTGCGGCTCTTCATCAGATGGTCCAGTATCATCTCCAGGTTCATTAGGTCCTGTAGCAGATATTACTGCTGATGTTGGTGCTGGCTCAGGTGGTGGTGGTACCGGTAGTTATACAGGTGCTTGTAGTACAGCATTAAAAGGTGATGGGTCTGGTGAAACAGCCTTAATCCCAAGTACATTAGAAAATAACACTATTTGTTATATGCACGGCGTTTACGGTGCTGACATTGAATTTACACAAACTGATGTTCTTTACGGACTTCAAGGTCAAGTTGACGTAGGTGTTGATTGTGGTGGTCAGGCTACTGCAAAAGCAGGGTGTAAAGCTGCTACTTTAACTTTACCAGCTGGCATTCAAATTGTTTCTGATTCAGGTGATGATTTTCTTGTTGTTAATAGAGGTTCTAAATTAATTGCAAACGGTGGTGCTAATACACCAATTGTCTTTACTGCTGCAGAAGCTTTCAAAGGTAATGCAAGGCTTGATACTGACCAGCAGTGGGGCGGTATTGTAATACTTGGTAAATCTTACACTTCAAAATGTAACGATGGTCAAGGCATGGATTCCTCAGTGGCATGTGATCGAACAGTCGAGGGTGCTGATAACAGATATTATGGCGGTTATGACTTAGAAGACAATTCTGGAATCCTTCGTTACGTTAGAGTTGAATACGCTGGTAAAACAGTTTCTACAGATGTCGAGTTAAACGGTATTACATTCGCTGGCGTAGGTCGCGGAACTCTTGTTGATTACGTGCAAGTTCACAACAATTCTGATGACTGTGTTGAGTTCTTCGGAGGAACTGTCAATGTAACTCATATTATTTGTACCGGAGCTTCTGACGATAGTTTAGATATGGATGAAGGCTATAACGGCAACATGCAGTATATTTACGTAAAGCAAACTGACAAAGACGGTGTGAGTAGAGGCGATCACGTAGTTGAGTTTGATGGTGTAAGTGGACCTGGCTCTAATGTAGGCGTTGATGTATCTTCAATAGACGGCGACACTAAAACTGGATTACCTAGAACTCAACCTAAAATAGCTAACTTTACTTTTATAAGTTCTGGTCGTGATCAAATTGTTGAAGCAAAAGAAGGTGTTGCTGGATATTTCATGAACGGTGTCATGATGTACAGAAAAGATTCAGATTATGAATGTTTAGACGTTCCAGATGGAGAACAAGAATTTATGGCTGACTGGGGTATAGATCAAGACGGTAATCCGGTTGATAGGCTATCTTTCCACAACGTATATGCAAATTGCTACTCCGATGTTTTTGCTAGTGCTTCTAAAGCACCTTCTGGCATAACAAGTGCTGATATTGAGACCTCAGCTAAACTTTACTCAACAGGATTAGTTGAAGCAGACGTATCATCTGTAGTAAGTGATGCTTTCAATGGCTCACTTGAAAATGGATTAAATGCAACTACAGTTATGACAGGATCAGGTGATGGTAAGCCACTTAAAGCTATGTGTGTTGCTGTAAGTGCTAATGTCGACCTTGCTGGTCAACAAGCCCACGGTCCTTGTAGATTTAATGCAATTAACGAAGACAACGTAGCTGCTGACTGGGGTCTTGATCCTTGGTTTGATGGCACAAATTATGTAGGTGCATTTGTTCCAGGTTCAACTAAAACATCAAACTGGGCTTTAGAAGAAGCTGATGGTGGTTGGACTTTAACAGGTTCTATATTTGATTCTGCTTCATGTCCTGAGGGAACACTTGAAGAAACTCCTATTAACGGGGTTAAGGTTTGTTCAGTTTCAGGTGTTATCGAATCTCCAGGAATTACGCTAACAGCTGGTGTTCATTACATGCTTGATGGAAGAGTTGATGTCGGGGTTGACAGATCTCTTGATGCTAATAGTTCTGCATCTGAATCAGTATTAACAATCGAACCAGGAGTTACTGTTTTTGGTAAATCAGGTGACGACTACTTAGTTGTTAACAGAGGCAACAAAATTAATGCAATCGGTACTGCTTCTGCGCCAATTGTAATGACTTCTGAATCTGATCTTTTAGGTATGACCCAAATTGCATCTTCTGATGCACAATGGGGCGGTGTTGTCATTCTCGGAAATGCAATCAGTAATAACTGTACCTACATTGGTGGAGCTAGACCAACTGATGATTCCTGTGCTGATAACGAAGTTGAAGGTGTTACACCTACAGCATACTTTGGTGGAGAAGATCCAACAGATAACTCTGGTACATTAAAATATGTCAGAGTTCAATACGCTGGTTATACGATCGGTTTAGATAATGAACTTAATGGTATTACCTTTGGTGGTGTTGGAAGTGGTACCACAGTTGAATATGTTCAAGTCCACAATAATTCTGACGATGGTGTTGAGATGTTTGGTGGATCTGTAGATGTTAAATACCTCGTAATTACAGGTGCATCAGATGATAGTATCGACCTTGATGAGGGTTATAACGGTAGAATGCAGCACGTTATTGTCTCTCAAGTAACAAGAAACGATGGTGCTGGTGATAAGCTTGTTGAAAGTGATAACAAAGATAAAGATAGTACTGAAACGTATACTTGGGGAACAGAACCAAGAACCAACCCAAAAATAGCTAACTTTACTTTTGTTTCAAATAACAATAATAATGGTATACATTTAAAAGAAGGTGTTTCTGGTCAATACTATAACGGTCTAGTTGTTGCACAAAACTACTGTATTCAAGGTGATGGTAAAGGTGATGAGCAAATTGTAAATGACTCCTCAGTTACACCTGCTGTTTCGTTTAATTCCGTTGGCTTTGACTGTGGAACAACAAATACAGACATTGTTGATAACGCATTAGCTGAAATGGAATCAGATGCAGCAAATGTAACAACAGCTCAGTTGATAGCACATATAACTGGTGCATCACCTACTTACGGTTTTTATACTGCAAAAACATTAGATAATGGTACTTATTCACCAACTCTTAATCATGTAATACCAGGTACTGCTGAACTTGGATTAACAGCAGTTGATGTAGCGACTGTATTAAGTGATGATTGGTTTGATGAGGCGAATTATGTTGGTGCTTTAAAGTCTGCTAATGCTGAGGACCAATGGTATCGCGGTTGGACTTTAGAAGGCTCATTAGATGCAGTAACGAGTGCACAATAATAGAACTCAATATTAGGAGCTAATAATGAATAAATTTAACAATTCACATAAAGGAGCCTTAAACAGGCTCCTGAGTTTGAGCCTAGTAACATTCTTTTCTGTATCACTTTTCACGCAAGAAATTGAAGAAGTGGTTGTAAGTGGTTCCTTTATTCCGGATGAAAAAAGAGATTCGTCTGAAATAAGTGCTATTTTAGATGAAAGCGATATAGAGAGAACTGGTGACAGTAATATAGCAATAGCTCTTACAAGACTTGCTGGTTTAAGTGTTGTCAGAGGAAAATACGTCTACGTCAGAGGATTGGGTGAAAGATATTCATCTGTTTCTCTTAATGGACTAACAGTTCCCAGTTCCGAGCCATTAAAAAGAGTCGTACCTCTTGATCTTTTCCCAACATCAATAATGGCTGGTTCAGTGGTTCAAAAAACCTATTCATCTGACATGCCTGCAGAGTTTGGTGGTGGTATGGTGCAATTAGAAACTAAAGCAATTCCTGATGAAAGGATATTATCATTATCAACATCAGCTGGTTACAATGAAATATCTAACCTAGCTAATGGTCTAACTTATACAGGCGGCGAGGATGATGAATTAGGTTACGATGACGGAACCAGAGACATGCCAAGTTTACTTCAAACCTCTATTGATAATGGACTTAAGGTAAATCAGGCAAACTATCCTGGTATTTCAGGCCTTACTGATCTTGCTAATATTGGAAGACAAGTTGATAGAAGTAAAACATTAGTCATTTATGAGGATGAAATGCCTTTAAATACTTCTTTGAATTTTACTTTTGGTAATGAGCTTGATTTGGGATTATCTGATCTTTTTGAGATTGATGATTTAAGAACAGGTGTATTAATTACTGCCGGTGTTAAAACCTCCTCACAAATCAAAGATGGATATAGAGCAACAGGTTCTATTGGTCAAAATGGTGAAATAAATAAAGATGATGACCAAAAATTTAACTCATCTACACAAAGTGCTAATACCTATTTTCTCGGTTCATTTTCATCGGTTACTGATGGATCGGAGTTTAAATATACCAATATGTATCTCCATAAAGGTTCTAAAGATGCTTCTATCACAAAAGGACGTCAAGGTGAGAGTGGCTTAATGAGAAGATCTGATAATACCAGTTTTATTGAGCAGGAGCTTGTCAATCAAACTATTAACTTTACAAAGTTTTTTGACTCAGGTCTTGAGGTGTCATTAAAAGTTGCAAGCGGCGAGGCCGAAAGAAATTCACCATACGAATGGCAAGTTGATTACATTGATAATTCAACTGGTATACCTGAGGGAGTTTACGATGCTAATTATGTCTATGATTATCAAGGTAAAGGTAACGATGTTTTGTTTAGTATTGTTGAAGATGATACAGAAAGCATGGGTTTTGATATTAAATACATGATAGAAGATCTGAATACCGAAATTAAAATCGGAGTAGCATCATCTGATAACACTAGATATGCTGAAACTAGATCCTATGAATTTAGACCGACTGGCTTTGGTAATAATTTTCTTGATGAGCTTGATAATAGAATAGACTATATTTTAGCAGATGCTAATCTTAGCCCGTTAAAAGCAGCTTTCTTTGAAACTACTCAAGTTGATAATGCTGCTTACACAGGTGACATGGAAATTGAAGCAAGCTATATTGCTGTTGAATCATTTTTAAGTGAACAAATAAAACTTAATGCTGGCTTCAGAAGAGAGGAAGGTATTCAAACAATCAATTCCTTTGATATGTATAATCCAGATACAGATGTAGATACAACTATTGATGAGACATATGACTTACCTTCATTCTCGATAACCTTCTTGCCAGAAGCATACGAAAATCTTCAACTTAGAGCTGGATTTTCTCAAACTATTGCAAGACCATCTTTTAGAGAGCTTGCTCCAGCATTCTTTTACGATGTTGACACTCATAGAAGAGTGGTTGGTAATCAATATCTAACTAACAGTGAAATAGACAACTTTGACATAAGAGCCGAATATTATTTTGGCTTTGATCAGTTTGTTACATTTGGTATCTTTTTAAAAGATATCAGCAATCCTGTTGAAGAGAGGGTTATTGACGTAGCGGGCTCAAATGTTATTTCATACATTAATATGCCAAGCGCTGAAATTAAAGGAGCTGAGTTTGAGTATGAAAGAATATTTGAAAATCTTGAAATGTTTCCTAATAAAGACATCATTTTCAAAACAAACATTACTTATAATGATGGAGAGTTGATCTTAAATCCTAATGATCAAATTACTCTTGGTTCAGGCGGTGTTGCGAATGGATCAACTTTACTTGCTACAACAGATGATTTGAGCCTTCAAGGTTTATCAGATGTTATTGCAAACTTACAATTAGGATATGAAGATTATGCAAATAATACTCAAGCAACATTAATTGTTAACTATACCTCAGATAGAATTAGAGCAAGAGGAGTTGGCTTTTTACCAGATGTAACTGAAACACCTCCGTTATCAGTTGATTTCGTTTTCATCAAAGAGAGCATTTATGATGATTATTCAACGAAGTTTTCTATAGAATTAAGAAATCTTCTTGATGAATCATACGAAGCTACAATTGGAGAAGTTATATATGAGGGATACGATATAGGTTCGTCTATATCTATTGGTTATAAAATTAACTTCTAGATAAGTAAATTATTGCTATTTAATGAGCTACAATATGTAGCTCATTTTTTTTATGAATTATTTAAAAGTTACAAAAAACATATCACTAGTGGGAATGGCTTTAATTTCAGTGTTTTACGTTATAAGTATTTTTTTACTTGAAAAACCAAGACCCAATAATGGATTTGCATTTTCATATAACGATTTAAAGGTGCAATTAAATGATCCTGTAATTGCTTCAAATAAAACTTCTAAAATATTAAATGAGAGTAATGAAACCTTTAATTTTAAGATAGTAGGCTCCAGAATTGGTAACACTAATCCTTCAATAATACTTCAGGATAAAAAAAATAATAAAAACACTTATGTTCTTTATGTTGGAGATATAATTAATGATAGTTATACATTAGTTGAGGTAAACGAAGAAGTCATAGTTTTTCAATCCTCAAATGGTAAAATAACAATAAAAAATGATCTTCATAAATGACAATAAAAAATAATATATTACTTTTTTCTTTTTTATCTTTTTCCTTGGTTGGAAAAGTCTTTTCTGATGATTTATATAATCTAAATTATGATCAAGTAGAAATTGCAGCTGTCTCTGAAGACATTGCAAAATTTACAAACAAAACAATAATCTTGGATCCAAGAGTTAAAGGCAAAGTTAAAGTAATCTCAGCTACTAAGCTAGATACTAACCAGGTTTGGGAAGTTTATATAAATACCCTCAACGTTTTAGGGTTTTCTATTAATGAAAACAATGGTTTTTATGAGGTAATTCCAGAATCTGAAATATTAGGTAACTCAAATCTTGTTGATACAAAAAATACTAATAAATATATAACAGAAATAATAACCCTTCAAAATAGAGATGTTTCCAGCGGTTTTATTGATAGATTTAAAAGAATCTTAAGTAGACAGTCCTTTATAAGTATTTTTCCTGAAATTAATTCTTTCTTACTGGTTGATACGGAGCAGAATGTAAAAAAAATTAGAGACCTAGTTAAGGCATTAGATAAAATAAGTCAATCTGATATTTCTATTTTATCTTTAAATAATATGTCTGCTATTGAGGGTGTTAGAATTATTACAAAGCTTAAAGATTCAAATACTCCAAAGATTAATGAATTCACTGCTTTGGCTTTTATGCCTACCAATTCAATTATTCTTGTAGCAAATACATTAACGACAGCAACTATCAAAGATATTTTAACTGGATTAGACTCTAAAATTGATGACAATGATCAAATTGATGTTGTATACCTAAAGCATGCTAAAGCTGAAGATGTTGCATCAATATTAACGACAGTTGCAAGTTCATTTGTTAATGAGGACAACTCTAAGAAAACTATTATTACCTCTCACGCAAATACTAACTCCTTAGTTATCTCAGCTGGTCAGTCTGAACTTGAGCAACTAAAAAAATTAATCGCAAAAATAGATATACGAAGAGCTCAGGTTTTAGTGGAGGCTATTATCGTTGATTTGTCTGAAAGTGCTGCTCAAAAGTTAGGAGTAGAGGCTGCTTATCAATCAGCTAATTCACAAGACATACCAATTAGCATTTCAAGGTTTAATGATCCTGGAACTCCTGATCTTTTATCTATTATTGGATCAAATGCAGATGATACAAATCAAACATTGGCTTTGTCATCGGTATCAAGCTTACTCAACACTCAAGGTCTAATTTCTGGTTTTGGAAACTATGAGGAGGGTGGTGATAATTTTATAGGGATTTTAAATACTATTGCTTCAGATGCTGATTCAAATATTTATGCCACACCATCGGTTATTGCTACTGACAATGCAGAAGCACTATTTTTTGATGGACAAGAAATACCTATTACAACAGGTGAATCTCTCGGTTCTAATAATAGCAATCCTTTTAGAACAACTTCTCGTCAAGAGGTTGGTATTAAGTTAGAAGTAGTACCTCAAATAAATGAAGGTGGTTCTGTTATTTTGCAAATAGCCCTACAAATATCAAACGTTGCCTCCCAAGTAGGTTCATCTGATTTTATAACAAATAGAAGAGAGGTAGAAACAACCGTTTTAGTCGATAATAACCAAACAATAGTCTTAGGCGGGTTAGTTGATGAAGATATTTCTGAAAATATCTCAAAAGTTCCTGTTTTAGGTTCTATTCCTGTGTTTGGAAGATTATTTCAATCTACCAGTACTAATACATCTCAAAGAAACCTTACAATTTTTATTAGACCAAAAATTATTATAGATTCAGATGAAATTAATATGATTACAAATGAAAAATATAATTTTATTAAAGCTCAAAAACTCTTAAACAATTCACAAATAAATAATATCGATCTCAGAGCGGAATAAAATCATGGATCAGCTTGATATAGATATCGAAAAAAAAATCTTTTCCTATAATTATTCTAAAAATAATAATTTAATTGCATATTCGCATAAAAAAAAGAATATTGTTTTTCATATTGATGATCTATCACTTATTCAATTTTATGAAATTTCTAGATACTTATCTAACAACTTTGATCTTATTAAGATCGGTAAAACAAAATTTAATGAGTACTTAACAAAAACCTATAGTGCAGATGGCTTTGCAGCTGATATCACAAATGAACTTGATGAAAATTTTGATCTTGAAACTTATGCACAAACCCTTTCTCAGACTGAAGATCTATTGAATAGTTCGAATGATACGCCAATAATTAAGCTCATTAATGGAATTGTTTCTAGAGCAATTAATGAAAAAGTCTCTGATGTTCATTTTGAGGTTGATGAAAATAATCTCTACGTTAGATTTAGAAATGATGGGATAATGAATTTAATAATTAAGCAAGATACAAAAATATCTCCATTAATTGTTTCAAGAATAAAGATTATGTCAAAGCTTGATATATCAGAAAGAAGACTGCCTCAAGATGGTAGAATGTCACTATCGCTTGGTTCAAAAAAAATTGACGTTAGAGTTTCAACATTACCATCAAGATATGGGGAAAGAGTTGTTTTAAGAATTTTAGACAAAGAATCTTCACAAATTGATATAGAAGAATTAGGTTTTGAATCTAAAGTTTTAAAAAATTATAAAAATGCACTTAAATCTTCAGAAGGTTTAATCTTATTTACCGGTCCAACAGGTTCAGGAAAAACAACAACATTATATGCTGGCTTAAATTATATAAGCGATGATTCTCAAAATATTTTAACTATTGAAGATCCAATAGAATATTCACTTAAAGGCATTGGCCAAACACAGGTAAATCAAAAAACTGGTTATACCTTTGCAAATGGTTTAAGAGCTTTATTAAGACAGGACCCGGATATAATCATGATTGGAGAAATGAGAGATCTAGAAACAGCAGAAATAGCTATTCAATCAAGCCTTACAGGCCATTTAGTTTTATCAACAGTTCATACTAATAGTGCTATTTCTGCAATAACTCGATTACGTGATATGGGTATTGAGTCTTATTTAATTGCATCAAGTATAAAAGCAATTTTTTCACAAAGGTTAATTAGAAAGCTCTGTGATAAATGTAAAATTGAGTTATCAACATCAATTGATAACAGTTTAGTTGATTTTGATAGTTCCATAAAAACATATACTGCAAAGGGATGTTCGTATTGCAAAAATACTGGTTACAAGGGAAGAATTGCCTTAGCAGAGTCAGTAATTATAGATGATGCTTTAAAGAAAATGATTCATGAACAGCGTTCTGAAAATGAGATGTTGAAACATATATCACTAAAAGGCGATTCCATTGAATTCTTAATTAAAAGATTATTAATCGATGGAGTGACTTCTATTGAAGAAATAATTAGAGTAAATAATTTTAATTAATGTATATTTTTTTATACAAAGCTTATGATGTAAATGGTAAATTTCATAAGGGCAAAATCAGTGCAGATAATGAAGAAGATATTAGATCATACCTAAGAAGAATAAATTTATCGGCTGTTAGTGTTCAAAAGTCTTATTTATCTTATTTAAATATAAACTTCATAAAGCAAAAAGATATTGTAATTTTTTCTAGACAAATTTCTACACTATTAAATGCAAACATACCTCTTGAAGAAGCACTAAATTCAACTGCAAATCAAACAGATAACAAAAGCTTAGGACTATTAATATATAAAATTAGAGAGGAT
>ERZ802822.1148-NODE-1148-length-17177-cov-8.706608_pt1 | contig 17177 bp, 4 predicted proteins | sample MGYA00345649_ERZ802822 | MGnify/ENA primary metagenome ERZ802822 (study PRJEB30503, sample SAMEA104212359) | marine metagenome | biome: Westerlies Biome; feature: [SRF] surface water layer (ENVO:00010504) within the epipelagic zone...; material: water...
TATCTACAATTTCTGGATAAACTTCAGCTAAGTTATTAGATTCACTAAAATCATCATATAAGTTATATAATTCTTCGGTATTTTCCTCATAAAATTTAACCAGTTTCCACTGATTATTTCTAATTGCTGAACCAGGCTTCCATAAAGAACCATGGTAATGAGGAAAATGCCAAAAACTGTAATCTCTTTTAAATTCTTTTTTTAAAAATAAGTTATTAAGGTCCTTTCCATCTATATTATCAATATTATAACTTATATCAAGAGTGTTTAAAATAGTTGGAAAAAGATCATATGAAACAACAGGTTCATATATTATTTCTCTAAATATTTGTTTTGGAAGTTTAATTAGTTGAGGAATCTTAATTCCTCCTTCATATAACCAACCTTTACCAGCTCTTAGCGGATATACAGAAGTTGGTGCAATTCTATTTTGTGTTGTTAAACCCCCATTATCTGATGTAAAAACAATTAAAGTATTGTCGTAAAGTTCATTTTTCTTGAGATATTTTATAATCTTACCAACATTATTATCGGTAGCATGAACCATCGAAGCATACTTTGCATTTCTTTGATTGAGTCGAGTAATTGCATCTCCTTCTTTTTTCGTTAAAGGATCTTTATCATCATATCCATTTAATTTTTCAACATAGTAATCATAAAACTCTTTATTTTCTTGAATTGGTGTATGTACATTGTAAAAAGACAGAAAGGCAGCAAATGGTTTTGAATCATCGCTAGAATCAATAAAATCAATTGTTTCCTGAGTCAATCGGTCTGTCAGATATTCACCCTTGGGACCATCCGATAAATTTGGGTTTTTGTAAGGAGAATAATATCCTCCCATTGGGCTTCCTTTTTCAAAACCACCAACATTTGTGTTATGCAGAGGTCTCAGTTTTTAAAATGTTGGAAAGTGTAAAAGAGGCCACCCCTCTTTTGTTTTCTGCATAATCGTTTCGATTGCTAAGACATGCCGGGTCGGGCGTTGCCAGGTTGCTTAGTTCCGTTTTTCTTTGATCCTCTCGGCTGATTTCTTAAAGACAAGTTTATCAAATAGCCGTTGATAATTTTCTTTGGTTAACATTGTCAGGCGAGCCTTGGTGCAAATGACCGGCCTTCGATCCAGTAAACCTTGAGTTTACAATCACGGTATGGGAATCTGCAGCCTTGGTGCGAAGGCTGTCTTTCGATATTTCCTTACGGCTCTCTGGTTTGTGATATGGCTTGTATGGATAAGGTTTGTGGAAATCACACCGGCATTCGAAGCATCCAAAAAGTCCTGTGACGCATAGGATAGATCAAGAATAAAAAAAACCGTCATGCCAGAACGGTGGCTCATAATTTTGTTAAGTGCAGGCGTTTGCAGAGACAGAAATGAGTTCTTTCGGCCATGCATGTGCTCTGTCTTGAATTTGTGCTGAAAATAATAAAAATATTGGAAAATAGCGCTGAATAACTGGACAAAATGGGCTAATTAGCAAATCATTCACATTATGTTGAATTTAATCCTTGAAATCCGATGGTTGTTAGCGCTTCATATTAGGGATAATAATTCCGTGCGGTGTTACGAAATCTACCCTGCAGGCTACACAGTTTACCAAACCCCTGATAACACTTCCGTATGAGATACGTGAAAATTAAAATATACTTGGTCGCTGCAGTGCTCTTTTTGAGCGTAAAGCCAAGTTTTGCTTTGCCGCCCTGTCCTGATTCATCAAGTTTGTTTTGGACTGACTGTTTTGGTTCTACAGGCGGTCTTGCTACAAACTCTTACACGGGCGAGTGGAAAAACGGTCAGCATAGTGGCCGTGGCACATATACTTATAGCAACGGTAATAGTTATGTCGGCGAGTTTGAAGACAATCTGTTCAACGGGCAGGGTAAATTCACTTTTGCGAATGGCAATAGCTACTTTGGCAGTTTTAAGGACGGTAAAAGGCATGGGCAGGGTACCTATACCCATGAAAATGGAAGTCAGTACGTCGGAGCATTTTTAGATGGTGCCAAAAATGGGCAAGGCACGTTTACTTTTGCCAGCGGAAACAGTTACGTCGGCAGTTTTGAAAATGACCTTTTTAGCGGGCACGGTGTTTATAAATTCAAAGATGGCGGCCAATATGATGGTCAATTCCAAAATGGTAAAAAGCACGGAAAAGGCGATTTTATCTGGCCGAATGGGAACAAATATACTGGTGAGTTCAAAGCCGACCTTATGGATGGCGACGGAAAATATACGTTTGAAAATGGCCATACCTATGTTGGAGAGTTCAAAGAAGGCCTTTTTAATGGGCAAGGCAGGTATACTTTTGCGAACGGTAATATCTATGTTGGTGAATTCAAGAATGACCGCATCAATGGCGAGGGCCAATATTCATTTGCCAACGGAAATCAATATATTGGGGCGTTCAAGGAAGATATTTTTGAGGGGCAAGGCACGTTCACTTTCTCCAATGGAGACAGTTACGCTGGCGCGTATACATCTGGCCTGATCAATGGGCAGGGCATTTACACCTACGCCGATGGTGGCAAATACGACGGCGTTTTCAAGGATGGTGTTAAGACGGGTCAAGGCACAAGGGAGTGGGGCCCGAAAGATGAGTTGGCGGGCCATAAATACGTTGGCAACTGGCGAGATAACAAGCCCAACGGACAAGGCAGCTATACCCATTCTGATGGATCACAATATTCGGGCACATTCAAAGATGGCATTCGAACGGGGCAAGGAACAAAAATATGGGGTCCAGAAACTGAGTTAGCTGGCCATAAATACGTCGGCGCGTTTCAGGAGAACAAACAAAACGGGCAGGGAACCTATACCGACGCTGCGGGGACGACCTATACCGGAACCTTTAAAGATGATGTGCAAACGGGGCAAGGGACCAAAATTTGGGGTCCGCAAACGGCATTGGCCGGGAATAAATATGTTGGGGAATTTAGAAATAACAAGCAAAACGGCCAAGGCACCTATACCTATGCGGATGGCAGCACGTATGTGGGTGCTTTCAAAGATGATGTGAAAACTGGGCAAGGTACTAAAACCTGGGGCGCTGGCAGCGCATTTTCCGGTAATATATACGTTGGCAATTTTGAAAATGGCAAACCGGCGGGGCAAGGGACCCTTACCTATGCTGATGGCAGCAAATACATCGGCGCTTTCAAAGACGGGATGCAGAACGGTCAAGGAACCCTTGTCTGGGGTGCTAAAACAAAGTTGCTTGGGCACAAATATGTCGGAAAATTTAAGAATAACAAACGAACTGGACAAGGGACTTACACCTATTCCGATGGAACCGTGTATGTCGGAAATTTCAAGGATGATTTCAAAGCTGGGCAAGGCACCAAAACATGGCCTGATGGGAAGCAATACATCGGGGCTTTTGAGGCGAACGAACAAAACGGCCAAGGTACATTAACCTTTGCTAAAGGCGATACTTACGTCGGGACTTTCAAGGATGACCGTTTCAACGGGCAAGGCACCTATACCTATGCGAATGGAGATGCATACGCTGGTGAATTCAGAGATGACCAGCCAAACGGGGAAGGCACGATTACTTATGCCAATGGGCATATTTACACTGGCGAGTTTGAAGATGGCGTCAAGAATGGAAAAGGTGTTTTAAAGCTTGATGACAGCGGAAATAATTACGTTGGAGAATATAAAGACGACAAAAAGCACGGGCAAGGCACCTATACGTCTGCCAATGGAGATAAATACGTCGGCGCCTTTGAAGAAGACCTTTTCAACGGTCAGGGCACATACACATATGCTAACGGTGACCAATATGTGGGTGCATTCGAAGACGGTCGACGGCAGGGGCAGGGCACCCTAACGCGTGCGCTGAATGGCAGCAGATACGTTGGGGACTTTGATCAAAATAAACAAAGTGGTCAGGGAACTTTAACCTATGCCAATGGCAATCAATACGTCGGCGCCTTTGAAGATAACAAACAAAATGGCCGAGGCACATTCACCTATGACAATGGTGATAAATACGTTGGATCGTTCAAAGATAACAAACAAAACGGGCAAGGCACATTCACTTATGCCAACGGTGATCGCTATGTCGGATCGTTCAAGGAAAACCAGCAAAACGGTCAAGGTGAGTATAGCTATGCCAATGGCGACATTTATGTTGGTTTATTTCGGAACGACCTGTTCGAGGGGCAAGGCACCTATACCGAGGCTGACGCGAGCACATATGTCGGAGAGTTCCGGGAAGGTCAAAAGACGGGCAGGGCGCGTAAAACCTGGGGGCCTGATACTGAGTTTGCCGGCGATGAATACGTGGGAACATTCAAAGAGGGTTTTTTCGACGGAGAAGGGATATATTCTTACGCCAATGGTGACAAGTATATTGGAGAATTTCAGCGGAACAAACAAAATGGGCAGGGCACGCTTGCATATTCCGATGGCAGTAAATACGTCGGGTCGTTTCAAGATGGGGTAATGACTGGAACGGGAACAAAGACGTGGGGTCCCGAAACGGAATTAGCTGGACATAAATATGTGGGTGCGTTCACGGCAGGCATATTTAACGGTCAGGGCGCGTATACGTATCCGGATGGAAGCGAATATGTGGGCACGTTCAAGAATGGCGCAAAAACTGGGCAGGCGACTAGAACTTGGGGTCCGGAGACGAAACAGGCCGGACATAAATATATTGGTGAATTTATTGATGGCATTTTAAACGGTCAAGGCACCTACACATACGCCGATGGCAGTACCTACGTTGGGGCGTTTGAGGATGGCGTTCAGACAGGACAGGGTACGAAAATCTGGGGGCCTCAGACCCTACTGGCAGGCGATAAATACGTTGGCGCATTCTCAAATGGAAAGCAGAATGGCCAGGGAACCTATACATACGCTGATGGCAGCACCTACGTTGGAAGCTTCAAAGATAACGTGAAGACGGGCCAAGGCACGAAAATTTGGGGGCCTGATACGACCTTAGCTGGACATAAATATGTTGGCGCGTTCAGGCAAAACGAGCCGAATGGGTCAGGCAATTACACCTATGCGGATGGCAGCATCTACACAGGTCAGTTCAAAAATGGCATAAAAACGGGCAAGGGCAGTTTAATCTGGGGACCTGATACCAGACTGGCCGGTCACAAATATGTAGGCGCATTCAAAGACAATAAACAAAACGGTAAAGGCACGTATACCTATGCGGATGGCAGCATCTACGTGGGTGATTTCAAAGATGGTTTGAAAAACGGGAAAGGTACTTTGACGCTTGTCGCCAGCGGAAATAAATATGTTGGCGACTTTAAGGATGATAAAAAGCATGGCCAAGGCACCTATATCTCTGCGAATGGAGATGAATACGCCGGCTCATTTGCAGATGAGCTGTTTAATGGCCAAGGCACTTATAGCTATGCGAACGGAGACCAATATATTGGTGAGTTCAAGGATGGCAAAAGAAACGGGCCCGGGCAATTAATTGTTAAAGCCAATGGTAATAATTACACCGGTAATTGGTTGAATAATAAACAAAGTGGCCAAGGAACTTATATATTCTCCGACGGAAATCAATATGTTGGGACATTCAAAGACGGCAGGTTTAATGGAGCAGGTTCTTACACTTACGCAAACGGAAATTCATATGTTGGGGCTTTCAAAAACAACCTTTTAAACGGTCAGGGTACTTTCACCTATGCGGATGGAAGCACATATGTTGGGGCTTTTGAAAATAATGTAAAGCACGGTCAAGGTACCTTGACCTGGGGGGCTGAGACATATTTGGCTGGGGACGCCTATGTCGGAGACTTCCGCGATGATCGGTTCAACGGTCAGGGCACGTATACCTATGCGGATGGCAGCATATACGTCGGTGAATTCAAAGATAGCGCCAGACACGGCAGGGGCACTCTGTCTTGGGGCCCCAAAGCAAAACTGGCCGGCCATAAATATGTTGGTGACTTCAGAGATGACAAACAAAATGGTCAGGGTCGCTATACCTATGCCGATGGCAGCACTTATACGGGTGCGTTCATAGATGATGTGAAAAGTGGTAAAGGCACCAAAATCTGGGGTGCTAAAACAAGTCGCGCCGGACACAGATACGTCGGTATGTTTGAGAATAACAAGCCCAATGGCAAAGGCACTTACACCTATGCCGACGGAACCAAATACGTCGGTTTTTTCTCTGATGGTGTGAAAACGGGCAGGGGTGCCAAAACCTGGGGGCCTGATACCCAATTCGCCGGTGATAAATATGTCGGAAATTTCAGAAATGACAGACAAAACGGACAAGGAATCTACACAGATGCTGATGGCAGCATGTATGCCGGGGAGTTTAAAGACGATGTAAAGACGGGCCAAGGCACCCAGACTTGGGGGGCTGGTACTGAATTAGCCGGGTATAAATACGTTGGACGCTTCAGGGATGGCAAGCAAAACGGTCAGGGCACCTTGTCTTATCCTGATGGCAGCACCTATGAGGGAAATTTCACAGATTCGGTACAGACTGGACAGGGCACCAAAACTTGGGGGGATGGTTCTGTTTTGGTCGGTCATAAATACGTCGGTGAGTTCGAAAACAACATGCTTAACGGTCAAGGCAGTTATACTTACGCCGATGGCAGCGTTTATACTGGAAGTTTCACAGATAACGTGAAGGTTGGGCAAGGTCAGAAAACCTGGCTAAATGGCGACCAATATATCGGGGAATTCCAAGCAAACAAACAGGCTGGGCAAGGTACGTTTACCTATGCCACCGGTGACCAATACGTCGGTCAGTTTGACAACGACCTTTTCAATGGTCAGGGCACCTATAACTATGTGGATGGCAGCACGTATGTCGGTAATTGGGTGGCGCATAAGCGGGAGGGGGAAGGCACTTATACCTATGCAAATGGCAATAAGTATGTTGGTGCGTTTAAGTTGGATCAACAGCATGGTCAAGGCAGCTATACCTACACCAACGGGGATGAATATGTCGGGGCGTTTGAGGCTAATGAAAAACACGGACAGGGGGTTTTTTCGTTTGCCAATGGTGACAAATACCTGGGACAGTTTGAGGGAGATCTGTTCAACGGCCAAGGCAGCTATACCTACGCCAATGGCAATGAATATACCGGGGCATTCAAAAATGGTGAAAGGAACGGAAAAGGCATTTTAAACCAATTGGCTAGTGGTAATAAATACGTTGGCAACTGGCGAGACAACAAACAAAATGGCCAAGGCACCTATACCTACGCAGATGGTAGTAAATATACTGGCGATTTTAAAGACGACAAAAAACACGGCCAAGGCACTTATACCTATGTGGATGGCACCACGTATGTCGGAGACTTCAAAAATGGTGAAAGAAACGGTCGCGGCACCAAAACCTGGGGTCCTGACACGGCGTTGGCTGGAGATGTATATGTTGGGGACTTTAAAAACGGCCTCTTCTCGGGTCAGGGGACCTATCGTTATGCCAGCGGGGATAAGTATATCGGTGCCTTTGATAACGATAAACCTAACGGCCGTGGCACATATCATGACGCATCTGGAAACGGTTATACAGGGGAGTTCAAAGACGGTATAAAGGCGGGGCGAGGCAGCTATAGTTATACTGACGGTAGTGCATACTTGGGCGCGGTTAGAGACGGTTTGAAGACTGGCCAGGGCACTATGACTTGGCCGGACGGCAGCCGGTATGTCGGGCGTTTTGAACAAGATATGTTCAACGGCCAAGGGACGTACACTTATGGCAATGGTGATTTATACGTCGGGGAATTCTCAAATGGTGAGAAGACAATTGATGGGATCTACACGTACGCCAATGGCGATACGTACGTTGGTGAATTTGAGCGAGATTTGAAGGCCGGGAAAGGCACTTATACATACCTCAATGGCAGCCAATACGTTGGGGACTTTCAGAACAATCGCTTTGATGGTCAAGGCAGGCTGACTTGGGGTTTGGAGAGCGCGTTTGCGGGTGACGTTTACAGCGGAGCTTTTAGGGCTGGCAAACCCAACGGGCAGGGTCGCTATGTCTTTGCGAATGGGGACCGATATGCCGGCGCTTTGAAAGATGGTTTTTTTGAGGGTCAAGGCACCTTGTCTTCTGCGCAGGGCGAGACATATATCGGCGGCTTCAAAACGGGCGTTAGGCATGGGAAGGGCACCTTAAGCGGTGCGGACGGCAGCAAATACACTGGCGACTGGATAGAGGATCAACAGCATGGTCAAGGGCGCTATAGCTATGCCAACGGGGATCAATACGCCGGTGCGTTTCAGCATGGTGTGCAGAAAGGCAAAGGCACTTTAACGCTGGTTTCGGCCTCGGAGAAGTATGTTGGGGACTTTGTCGGTGGGATGTTTCATGGGCAGGGTACCTATAGTTATGCCAACGGCAACCAATATGTTGGGGCGTTCAAAGACGGCAAGCGGAACGGTCAGGGGATTTTGACGCTTGCGGGTAGCGACAGCACCTACGTCGGAACTTGGCGCGATAACAAGCAAAGCGGTCAGGGCACGTATACCTTTGCAGATGGCGGTCAATATGTCGGCAGTTTCGAGGATAACAAGCGAAACGGTCAGGGGACGTATACTTATGCCAACGGCAACAAATATGTCGGAGAGTTCAAGGACAATAAGCAGAGCGGTCAGGGCACCTATATCTATACCAATGGCGATAAATATATTGGTGAATTCACTGAAAATACGCAAAACGGTCAAGGCAGCTATCGCTATGTTAATGGCGACACATACGTTGGTGCGTTCAGGGATAACCTGTTTGACGGTCAAGGCACGTATACCGAAGCCGATGGCAGCACATATACCGGAAACTTTGAGCAGGGTATAAGGACGGGCCAGGGTACGAAAACCTGGGGGGCTGACACGCCCTTGGCCGGTCGCACCTATGTCGGGGCGTTTGAGGATGGTAAACCAAACGGTCAAGGCACCTATACCGAGCCGGATGGCACCACCTATGTCGGCGCGGTTGAAAATGGTGTTAAGGTTGGGATTGGTACGAAAACCTGGGGCCCCAAAACGCAGTTTGCTGGCGACACCTATGTTGGCGGTTTCAAGAACAACCAACAAAGTGGTCAGGGCACATACACCCATGGTAACGGCGACACCTATGTTGGCGCGTTCAAAGAGGGCGTCAAATCGGGTCAAGGGGCCTATAGCTATGCCAATGGTGACAAATACGTTGGGGCGTTTGCGCAAGATGTGAAATCTGGTCAGGGGACCTATAGCTATACCACCGGTGATAAATACGTCGGCGCGTTCAAGGATGACCTCAAGTCTGGCGAGGGCAGCTATAGCTATGCCAATGGCGATAAATATGTTGGGACCTTCCGTCAGGATGTCAAATCCGGGCAGGGCAATTTGACCTATGCGTCTGGTGATAAATATATCGGGTCTTTCGAAGGCGACGTAAAAAGTGGTCAAGGGACTTATGTCTACGCCAACGGTGATAAATATGTGGGTGCGTTTGAGAAGGGTGTGCAGTCTGGTCAAGGCAGCTATAGTTATGCCAATGGCAATAAATATGTTGGCGCGTTCGGGAACAACCTGTTCAATGGCCAGGGGGCGTTTACGTTTGTCAATGGCGACAAATACGTCGGCGCGTTCAAGGATGACCTCAAGTCTGGTCAGGGCACCTACACCTCTGCCAATGGTGATAAATATGTTGGGGAATGGACAGATGGCATCACGACGGGTTCGGGCTCTGCAATCTATGCCAATGGCGACAAATATGTAGGTGAGTTCAAAGACGGCGGAAAATCGGGGAATGGTACCTATAGCTATGCCAATGGTGACCAATACGTGGGGGCCTTTAAAGATAACAAACCACACGGGCAAGGGGCGTACACCTGGTCGGATGGTCGCAAATACGTCGGGGCGTGGCAGGATGGTGCGCAAACCGGTGAGGGCAGCAAAACCTGGGGTTTAGACACACAATTTTCCGGTGACAAATACGTTGGGGCCTTTGTTGATGGCAAACAGAGCGGTCAAGGCCGTTATACATACGCAAATGGCGACACCTATGTCGGTGATTTTGAGAATGACCTTTTCCACGGAGAGGGGCGCTTTACCTCGCGTGACGGGACTGAATATATTGGTGCGTTCAAAGATAATCTAAAGGCTGGTCAAGGCACCTACAGCTTTGCCAATGGCGATGTCTATGTTGGAGACTTCAAGGAGAACCAGCAAAGTGGTCAAGGCACGTTCACCTATGCGGATGGTGCGAAATACGTTGGGGACTTTGAAAACGACCTTTTCCATGGCGAGGGAAGGTTGATCTCTGCAAATGGTGACATTTATGAGGGCGCCTTTGAGGCTGGTGTCAAGACCGGCAAGGGCCGCAAAACCTGGGGCCCTAAAACGAGGTTTTCTGGCGATACCTATGTTGGCGAATTCAAGGATGACCGTTTGAGCGGCGCGGGCAGCTATACCTATGCGAGCGGTGATACATACGTCGGTACCTTTCGTGATGACCTGCCAAATGGCGAGGGGACGTACAGCTTTGTCAGTGGCAACACATATTCGGGGGCGTTCAAAGATGGCGTCAAGTCGGGGCAAGGCAGCTATACCTATGCCAATGGTGACAAATATACGGGATCTTTCAAACGTGATCTTTTCAATGGTCAGGGCAGTTTGAGTTTTGTTGCCAGTGGCAACACTTACACCGGGGCGTTTGTCGACGACCTGTTGGAGGGGTATGGCACCTATATCTATGGCAATGGCAACAAATATGTTGGTCAGTTCAAAGAGGATTTGTTCAACGGTCAAGGGACCTATAGCTATGCCAATGGGAATAAATATGTTGGTGCGTTCAAGGATGACCTTTTCCACGGTCAGGGGACCTTCACATCCTCTAGCGGTGACAAATATGTGGGTCAGTTCCAAGAGGACGTCAAGACCGGTGAGGGCACCTATACCTATGCTAATGGCAATAGATATGTCGGAACATTTAAAGACGACCTCTTCAATGGGCAGGGGGCCTTAACGTATGCAAATGGTGACAAATATGTTGGCGCCTTCAAAGAAGATGTCAAAGCGGGGCAAGGTACGTTTATCTATGCCAAAGGTGACAAATATAGCGGTGCTTTTGAGGCGGACGATAAAAATGGACTTGGCACCTACACCTATGTCAATGGCGATAAATATGTTGGTGAGTTCGAGCAGGGTTCTAAAAGCGGACAGGGGACTTATTTCTATCTTAGTGGCGACAAGTATGAGGGGAGCTTTAGGGGAGATGACGGGTCTGGCGAAGGAGCGTTTACATTTGCCAATGGTGATAAATATGTTGGGCAGTTTCTGGAGAACCGCTTCAACGGACAGGGAACGTTCTCTTGGCCGGATGGGAGCAAATATGAAGGCGGATGGGCGGACGGCGTAAAGACCGGGCAGGGCAAAAAGACTTGGGGCCCTGCGACAATGTTTGCCGGGGACACATATGTTGGCGATTTCCGTAATGACAAACCAAACGGCAAGGGCACGTATACTTACGCTGACGGACGCGAATATGCCGGGGATTTTACGGATGGTATAATAAACGGGGTGGGCACATTTACTGAACTAGACGGCAGCACATACGCTGGGGATTGGCAGCTTGGGAAAAGGCACGGTCAAGGCACCCAAACTGATTCTACCGGACAGACATATACCGGTGATTTCAAAAATGATGCTTTCAATGGGGAAGGTACTTTTGTCTTTGCTAATAGTGACACATACGTTGGTTCTTTTACCGATGGGGTGAAGTCTGGAGAAGGGACTTTGGAATACGCCAACGGCGACAAATATATTGGTCCGTTCATCGATGGTATGCGGTCTGGCACGGGGACTTTCACGTATAGCAACGGCGACCAATACGTCGGGGGGTTTAAACAGAACGAACAATATGGTGAGGGCATTTTGAGTTATGCCAACGGCGACAAATATGTTGGTTTTTTTCAGGCGGGCAAGCCAAACGGGCGGGGCCGCTTAGAACTTGCGGCCAGTGGCAATGTCTATGAAGGGACGTATAAGGACGGTTTGTTTGACGGAGAGGGCACCTACACGTTTGCGAATGGCGACACCTATGTTGGCATGTTTGAAAATGACATGTTCAATGGCGAAGGCACTTTGGATCTGGTTTCCAGCGGCAACAAATATATTGGCCAGTATGAAGATGACCTTTTTCAGGGGCAGGGCACGTATATTTATGCCAATGGCGACAAATATGTTGGGTCGTATCATGAGGGTGCGCAGCACGGGCGGGGCACCAAAACATTCGCTAACGGGGATGTTTACGTTGGTGCGTTTAAGGACGACCGGTTTGAGGGGCAGGGCGTTTATACTTATGCCAATGGGGACATATATACCGGTGCGTTTGAAAAAGACGTCAAAACCGGGCAGGGCACGAAAACCTGGGGGCCAGGCAGCGAGCTTTCTGGCGATAAATATGTCGGTATGTTCAAAGGGGACGCGCCGAACGGACAGGGTACATACACCTATGCCGATGGCAGTATCTACGTTGGCGCCTTCAAAGATGGCAAGAAGGCTGGTCAAGGTGTAAAAACCTGGGGCCCCGATACGCAATTTGCCGGCGATAAATATGACGGGGCGTTCCAAGATAATAATCAAAATGGCCGTGGTCGGTATATATATGCGGATGGCCGCGTATATGTTGGCGAGTTTAAGGACAACAAACAAGACGGGCAGGGCATCCAAACCTGGGTCAATGGCAACAAATATGACGGGGCCTTCAAGGATAACCTTCAGGACGGTCAAGGCACGCTGAGCTTTGCCAATGGCGATCTCTATGTTGGTGAGTTCAAAGACAACCTTTTCAATGGACAGGGCACTTACACCTATGCGGATGGCAGTACCTATGTCGGCGGTTGGAAAGATAACAAAGAGCACGGTCAGGGACGCATTACCTATGCCAATGGCGACACCTATGTCGGGGAGTTTGCAGAGGGCTTAAATAGTGGTCAGGGTGAATTCACCTACACAGATGGCAGCATTTATATCGGGGACTTAAAGGGTGACCGGAAACATGGTCAGGGCACGTTAACCTCTGCCAACGGATCTGAATACGTCGGGTCTTTCAAAGAGGATCTGTTCAATGGCGAGGGCACCTATACCGGGCCTGACGGGAGTCAGTATGTCGGGGAGTGGCGGGATAACAAACAGCACGGCCAAGGCACCTATACCTATGCCAATGGCGATGTATATGTGGGTGATTGGGTCGATAACAAACAGGACGGCCAAGGCACTTATACCTATGCCAACGGCACCAATTATATTGGCGCTTGGAAAGAGGGCGTGAAAGACGGTCAAGGCACCTATAAGGGTCCGAACGGCAGCCAATATATTGGAAACTGGAAGAATAACAAACAGGACGGCCAAGGCACGCTGACCTTTGCCGATAGCGGCAATACATACATAGGGGCGTTCAAACAGGGGGTGAAGGACGGCCAGGGCACCTATACCGGGCCCAATGGCAGCAAATATGTCGGGGCTTGGAAAGATAACAAGCAAGACGGTCAAGGAACGTATAGCTTTGGGAATGGCGACATATATGTCGGCGATTGGAGCGCGGGTGAACGGACCGGAGAAGGCACCCTGACATTCAGCAACCAAAGCAAATATGTCGGTGGTTTCCTGAAGGGTCAAAAGCACGGGCAGGGTGTCTTTAGCTATGAAAATGGTGACATTTATACTGGCATGTTTGAGAATGACTTACTCAACGGCCAAGGGACGCTGACGCTTGCCGCGATCGGCAACAAATATGTTGGTGAGTTCAAAGACGACCTTTTTAACGGTCAGGGCCGTTATAGTTTTGCCAATGGTGATACATATGTTGGTGAGTTCAAAGACGACGTCAAGACGGGACAGGGCACTTATACCTATGCCGATGGCAGCACATATGTGGGGGCGTTTAAAGATGATAAAAAGCGCGGGCAGGGCACCTATATGTCTCCGGATGGCAGTAAATATGTCGGGGAGTGGCAAGATGGCGTGAAAAGTGGCCAAGGCACGTATTCTTTTGCGAATGGAACCGCCTATGTCGGAGAATGGAAAAACGATCTGTTCAACGGCAGCGGTACGTTGACGCTCGCCAGTCAGAATAAATATGTGGGTGACTTTAAGGATAGCAAGAAGCACGGTCAGGGGGCGTATACTTATGCTAATGGCGATGTTTATGTAGGTGGCTACCAGGACAGTAAAAAACATGGTCAGGGGACGTATACCTATGCCGATGGAGATAGATATGTTGGCGCGTTTAAAGACGATCTGTTCAACGGTCAGGGGACGTATACCTATGCCAATGGTAATGCATATGTTGGTGCGTTCGAGGGGAATAAGAAAACCGGTGCAGGCACTTTAACCTATACCAATGGGGATAAATATATCGGCGCGTTCAAGGACGACTTGTTCAATGGCCAAGGTACTTTGGATCTGGCCGCGAGCGGGAATAAATACGTTGGCATGTTTAAGGACGATCTGTTTAACGGTCAGGGCATTTATACCTATGCCAATGGCAATACATACGAAGGTGACTTCGAGGACGATCTGTTTAATGGTGAGGGCCGTAAAAGCTATGCGAATGGCGATGTCTATGTCGGCTCTTTTAAAGATGACCTGTTTAATGGAGAAGGTACCTTAATTTACGCTGATGGCAGTAAATACATTGGTATGTTTAAGGATGATCTGTTCAACGGTCAGGGCACTTACAACATGTCCAATGGCGACAGGTATATCGGCGAGTACAAAGATAGTAAAAAGCACGGTCAAGGCCGTCTTGTTTATGCCAACGGTGATGAATATGTCGGCGAGTTCAGATATAATAAAAAATACAGGCAAGGCACGTTTACGTATGTCAACGGCGACAAATATGTCGGTGAATACAAGAATGATATGTTCAACGGTCAGGGCACTTTGATTTTTACGGACAGCGGGAATAAATACGTTGGCATGTTTAAAAATGATTTATTCAACGGTCAGGGCATTTACACCTACGCCAACGGCAATAAATACGAAGGCGCGTTTCAGGATGATCTGTTCAACGGACAGGGGCGCTATAGCTATGCCAATGGCGACAGCTATGTCGGCAGGTTCAAAGACGATCTGTTTGACGGGCAAGGCACTTATACAGCGGCAGATGGGACAGTAAGGCAAGGCCTTTGGAAAGACGGGGAACTGGCTGTATGCTCGGGCACCGAGGCCGCGTGTGATATCCCTAATGCGCTCAAGAGCACTAAAGACTGATCTGCAGGGGCAAGAGATACGCAAAGCTTAGAATGGAGAGCAGATCATCCAGACACAGGCCGTGAAAGGGGCAAACCCTTTTGGAGATAGTGATCTGGCATCGCCTTTATCTGCGTGGCAGCGTTGCGGGCGGAAACAGCCTGAAGGCATTTGCAGCGGCTGTGCAGATGGGAATTCACAATCGTGGAAATTGCTAAGTCCTATTATCCTTGTGCTTAACACAGCAAGGAGGTTTTGGGGAATTGGGAACAAATTCTACGCTGACTGAGGCAATAACAGCTTGCCATGGTCGCGGAACCACGGAACAATTAAAATTGTTTGAGCGTGAGTATGCTGCGGTAATCTGGAGCGGTCTCAGGTTTGTTGTGATTTTCGGATTGCTCGATTGTCGGTTGGACCGGCGGCTCTATTTGCTCGAGTGCATTTTGGAATGCGCCGTCGTCTGAAACTGCTTTGACACGCCGTGTTTGTGGCTGAAGTCTGTTTATGCGGTCAAATTGAATAAACATAGTCTACTCCTTGTGTGATTGCGCTGTTTTACTCTCCTAATACGTTAACAATTCGTACAAGCAATTATCGTGCCAGACTATAATTTACATCTTCGGGGCTGTGTTTTCATCTGTTGCCTGATTTTTTGTAAGGTGACGGCGGACTTTGGTGCTGTTGGGACACGCTGCAGTGCAATCGGTAAAGCAATACTCAGCCGCGTTAGTGGCGGAATTATGTTGCCACAGTCGGCGTAAAAGTCGTCCACTTTTGCCCTTTCACTTGATGCGAGGGCGTGAGGATATTCACCGTGGAATTTTATTTGAAGGTCAGTCGTGCTCATTTTCAGGATGGGTTCAGGGGGCGGCAGATTGCCCGTGATTTTGCAATCAGCCGAGACAGTTTTGGAAGATGTTGGCTTATTCTAAACCGCCGGGGTATCGCCGCACTGTTAAAATTACGCGGTCGAAGTTAGATGCTTATGTTGATCAGGTTCATCAATGGTGAGTTATTGTCAAATCCAGTTTTTGAGGTCTGTCGGTTATTCGGCCCTTGGAGTGAACCTTAAAACTGCCCACATTCACAAGACCAAGGCTGGTTTGGAATTGTCGGGCCCGATGGTGCCCATTGCGCGCGACAGCCGCATGACCCGTCCCGGTACGCACGTCGGTGAATTGTGACAGGTCACTGGCAAGTTCGGCCTCAACGGCTGTCGCGATCAACTGCGGCGCTGCTGTTCTCAACAAATCCGTCAGCGCGTCCGTCATCTCATCTCGACGCGCAAAATCGACTATGTCAGTCGTTTCTATGGGGGTGTATCTCCTTCGGTTGGGCTGCTGTTTCGCAACAAAAATTCAACCAGATATGCCGCCAACCTTCAATACGCCAAAACACCAGATGCAGTCATAGCCCACTTCGATGTCATGATGTCCAAAGCTAGACGCCGTTAATGGATGTTTCCATTTACCGCTTTTTTGGACTAAGTTCATACGAAATTTGATGCAAAGAATCATTTTTACCGCCCGACTTCTTATCTTCAAAAATTCAGATAAATAGCCACTGGCCAATAGCATGGTTAGATTTTTCACTAACCTTAGCCTCTGTTTTCATATGTAAAAAAGTCATTATGGGAAATTTGTTGCGCGAATTGCAAATTTTTAGTAGAAAGAAATGGAAACGTTTCCATAAGGAGCTAAAGATTGGGGCATATTGCTACAATCAAAGATGTTGCCCAGCGAGCCAGATGCGGTGTCGCTACGGTTAGTCGGGTATTGAACAATACTGGTCCCGCCAGCGCTAAAATGCGCGAGCGCGTTTTAGCGGCAGTTGACGAGCTTGATTTCCAGTTCAGTGAAGTTGGCCGTTCCCTTCAAAGCAGTACCACTCGGACCATCGGGTGCGTGGTACCGTCGATTGAAAATCCAGTTTACGCGAATGCGGTGCAAGGCGCGCAAGAGGTGTTTCTAAACGCGGGTTATCAAATGCTGTT
>ERZ802822.1154-NODE-1154-length-17165-cov-7.518200_pt1 | contig 17165 bp, 15 predicted proteins | sample MGYA00345649_ERZ802822 | MGnify/ENA primary metagenome ERZ802822 (study PRJEB30503, sample SAMEA104212359) | marine metagenome | biome: Westerlies Biome; feature: [SRF] surface water layer (ENVO:00010504) within the epipelagic zone...; material: water...
GCGCCGCGGCTTGCGATTCTTTCGCGCGATACACCCTGACCGGCACAACACAGGCGTCACTTTCGATAGAAGTGTCATAGACCGTGTCGCAGTGCAGGCCTTGGGTTGCCTGCAGCCGCCCTTGCATGACGTAGCCCGCACGGAAAACCTCCAACGGAATGTCGGCGGGGTGCGGCGGGTTAGGATTTGCTGACTTAGCTTGCGCAACGATGGCTGCCAGATCAGGGTCAAGGTTAATGTTCATGTTGTTCTCCAAAATGCTCGATTTAATGAGCGTGAATTAGGAGGGCCTCGCCTGTGAGCTTGTGACCTCCAGTGTTCGCGTGTAGCCAATGTACGCGAAGTCCTCCTATCTGCTGCAGACAAAAGCAACGCATCTGGGTAGACGGATGCTCCGCCATGTCTGACATTACCAGCCTCGGGCAGAGCCCGACTCAATGCTCAAAGTCTACAGCGGAAGATGCGCGGCAATCTAACAAAACACTTTTGGGTGACAATGGGTTGCCGCGATAGCACCTTGAGCGCCGCTGCCTTGACTTGATTCAACCCAGTTGGGAACGTCTTAGCACTTGCTAAGAAGGTTGTTCCGGTATGTCAGTATTCGGCAAAGATCGCGAAGCATTCGGCAAATTCGCAGCGGGCATGGCGCTGCCAGAATTTGACGGCTGCAGCTTTAACACGCCAAAAACCTTGGCCGATGCCAAGGTCGCCATTGTCACAACGGCGGCTCTGCATCGCGAAGGCGGCGGCTTTGAGCTTGGCGACAGCGACTACCACTTTGAGACGTTGCCGAGCGACGCGCGCGACTTAAAACTCGGCCACCACAGCGTCAATTTCGATCGCGGAGGGTTCGCGGCCGATATCAATGTTGTGTATCCCATTGATCGCCTCAACGAACTCGCGCAAGACGGTATTATCGGGGCGGTGGCGCGGCACCATTATTCATTTGCGGGCAATCAATCCGACGGGGTGACAGAAATTCGCCTCGACTCGGGGCCGCAGTGCGCCCAAGAAATGCTTAATGAACAGGTGGATGTCGTGCTACTCACCGGCACGTGACCCATGTGCCCGCGTACCGTGTGTACGCTTGCTCACGTTTTCGAAGCAGCGGGACTGGCCACCATCGTTCTAACGCCAATGCGGCCAGTGGCCGAGCGCATGGGAGTGCCTAGAGCCCTCTACACCGATTTTCCGCTGGGTCGTTCGCTGGGCAAGCCAAGCGATCAGCAGTTCCAGTTAGAGGTGTTACGCGCTGCATTCGCACTGCTTGAAGAACCCGAAGGCCCCGTGATCAGGGACTTTCCCGTCAGTGTCAGTTTCTACGACAGCCAACCCCTACAGTGCCCGCTGCCGCCGCGGTTCAACGCTGACCTGCATCCGGCGGTAGATGAGGCTCAAGCGCTCAAGGCGGCCTATGACCGAGCGCGTCAAGCAAGCGGCAAAACCTCGCTGGGCATGCGCATCAGTGCTGAAGAAGTACCAGCTGCTCTTGAGAAGTTTGTGCAAATCTCCAACGGCGAGCCTTGGGAGATCCTTGGGTTTTCCGCCGAGTCCATATACGGCACCGTGCACGATATACGCTGCTATTACGAAGAACTGGCCTGCGAGCTTGCCGAGGGGCCAATTGGGCCCTGGGCGACTGAGGAGTGGTTTTACGATCAAACCCAGGCGGGCGACATCATTTTGCAGGCGCGACGCGCGATGCGCGATAGCGAGGTGGCACAGTCAGTCTGGTTTGGGTTGGCGCCAGCGGGTAGGTCTTAGAGGTTCGAATCTGATCCTGACGACGCCAAGTACGCCGTCAGGATCGGCGGCAACTTTGTGCTAGCTGCGGATGTTCAATCCAGCAAAGCCAACGACGTTGCAAGTCGCCATTTCGACCAGCTGCGCCTGCAGCTCGGAGCCTTCAAAGTAGCCAACGCCGTCTGCCTTTTCCTCCGCAGAAGCCCACAAGTCTAACCAGACAAAGTCGGGCATTGGGTCTGTCTCAAAGGTCGGTGTCAGCAGTGCATAGCCGTAGGCGCTTGGCCCTCTTTCTGCTTCGTAACCGTTCACGAAGTCGGTATGTGCTGACTGAAACGCTGCGAAGTCGGCTTCACCCTTGCCTTCGTTGTAGGTGCAGAAGTTAAACTCGTTCTCGTAGGTCTCGCCGGTACTCACGAGCGTCGCCTCGCGTTGACGAGACAGCTCAAATACATAGGCGTTTGCTTCGTCATAGCTCAAAATACCGGCAGTCGCTTCGGCCCATTTTGGTAGGTCGTTTGCATTCCAGTAAGCCCAGCCGGCATTGCGTGCCTCGACTGACGGCCACATCAGTGCCCAAATGAAATCGAAATCCTCGCTTTCTTGACGCGGGAAAAGAATGTTTGCGCGGGGAATGTCGTACTCGCCAGCATCAATCATCTCGTTCCATAAGGCGATTTTTTCCATCAGTGCGTCTTGCGAGAAATTTTCACCTGCTTTGTGCCACACGTACTCCATCACGAGACTGCTCGCTTCTGATGCGGCCGCTGTAGCGGGTTCTTCCGTGCTTGGCGCAGCCATGGGTGCAGTAGCCGTTGGGTCCGTGGATGGCTCGTTGCTGCAGCCTGCGAGCATCGAGAAACCCAGCAGGGTTAACACTATGTATTTCATAATAAGTTCCTAATTGTTGTTGTTTTTAGGGCGTCGAAAAAACTCACGCCAGTTGCCGTCAGTTGCCGCCAGATGGCTACAAATGCCGAGCGGCAAAGCCGTAGGTAATCACAGGTCTGCGGGCTAGACGACGAGGTCAAACCTCCTAGCCCGCAGCATGTGAGCGCACAATTGCCCTAGCGCAGCGCTGCGCCATTAAACGACTGCACCATGGTCGCGGTGCTTGGATCGTTCTCAGCAATAAAAGCAGCCCACTTCTCGCTTTGCCCAATTGCCATAAAGCCCTTGGCCATGTCGGCCCAGCTTGGGTACTGCAACACGTAGTGAACGAGATTCGTACCGCCGGTCGCTTCTGTGTAGATCTCCACGCGGGCGCCAAGCTCTTCCAAAATTTCTTCCGCCTCCTCAAAGCGTGCCATGGTCTGCGCGCGGCTACCCGGTGCTAGGTCCCATACCTGTACTTGATAAACCCATGGTCCGGGCATGCTATCCGCAGCGATAGAACCATCGACGTTGTTGCCGGCAATGTTGCCAATCATAGTCGCCGAGGGTTTAACGTTAGCGAACCACTCTGCCAGTTCTGTAGAAGTCATCATCTGATCCTTGGATTCGCCCCAAGCCATGATGTTGTCCCAACGCATGCAGTAGTCGAAATGAGAGCCGCCAACGTTAATTTGGTAGATGCCAACGGCAGCGCCGAGCTTCTCGTGTATTGCTGCCGCGTCCTGCATGTTTTGCAGCGTGGCCGCAGTCTTGCCCGGATTTGGTTGCCAGCTGTAGCACTCTGCAATCTCAGCTTGTGATGCTGCACTCAGCAGCAGACCTGCTAATAGTGTTGTTATTCGTTTCATAGCGATGTCCTTTTTTTATTGTTGGATGGCAAAAGATACACCAACCTCTACGCATATGGTGTAACAGCTCAATGTCAGGTTCACACCTGCTGCGTCAAGCCTCGCACCGCGCCTTGGGTATTAAGTTTCGACATAACTTATGCCGCGAATCTCTGCCAGCCGTTGTGCGTTCATGTCGCCGGTGGATCCTTGTTCATAGAGGTGGGGAAACGCATCGATCAACGTTTGCGACACGCTGCCATAGATCTCGCTGGGCGGGCCGCTAAAGGGCGGCAAGCTGTCTCTCGAGTCGGCGTCGACATCATCGACGAAGTGTCGTGCCTGGACTGGCATGGTTGGTGCGGTGCTCATGCCCTGAAACTGAGGAAAATTCTGGATCTGGGTGATGACGACTTTACCGCCATAAACCACGTGGTCGGTGATGAGGCTAGTGCCGCATGCGGTGCAGTAAATCAGCGTGTTCCGGCTCTCTGCGGAGCGCTTGATCACACCGATGTTGTCTAACCCTTTGACCACAGTGAAGTCATTGGCGAGCCATAGGGTATCGAGCATTTGATGTTCTGGCGGCCGCGGTCCGCCTTTTGCTTCATGCAGATAGCGAACGCCTGCGGTGCAATCGTTGCAGCAGCACTCTAGGCGCCATAACTCCTTAGGCTCCTGCCATTGCAGTGCGGTGGACTCGCATTGGCATTGAATGGTCAGCATGTTGCCTCCTGATTGTTGTAATTATTTGTTACCGGCTAACGATTTATATCTCTTTATTGCTGTGCCGCTGCCTGAAAGGCGTCCATGGTCTGCTCTGCGATTTTTTGCAGGTAGCGTGCCTCGGCCTCAGGCAGACGTCCAAAGTAGTCATAGTTTAGGCCATCAAGATTGCCGCCGTAGAGCGCTAAGTACACGACACACGCCCCTAAATAGGTGCCCCGCAAATTAGGGTGGGTGCCATCAAAAGCCTTGTGCAGCGCAAAGTCCGGTCGTTGTTGATACGACCGCGCGAAGGCCAGCCCAACCGGAGCGACAGTGGCCTGTGCTGCCTTCGCGGCCTCTTGGTAGGTTTGCGCAACGATGTTGATCATATTGGCATCGGTGCGTGGGTGGGGCGGTACGTAGGCGTGGGTCATGTAGAGCATGGGCTCGGCGCCATGAGCCCGCACTTTGTCGGCATAGCGCACTGCGGTTGCTTGGAACGTCGCTCGATCCTCTGGGGTGAGTGGCTCAAAGCTTGCCCCCTGCATGATTACCGTTTGAAACGGACCATCCACGCCAATGTTGTCAGTGGCGAGCAACCAGTCGATGTTGTGATGTTGAAGCTTTACGCCGCCGATGGTGGCAGAGGTAAATGCGAAGCTGCCGAGGGTGTTGGGGTGTCGCTCTATCGCCATGCGCTCAACATGGTTATGCAGGCTGTCGTTGTAATAGAGATAGCTGTTGCCGACAAATAGCACGCGCTGAGGTATGGCTTGGTTAGGGTTGGCCGCTGCAGTCCCCCCCGCAATGGTGATCAATAGCGCGAGCGCTAAACGAATGAACATGCTTTCTCTCCCTGTGTGAGTCTTTTCCGCCAGTGTTGACTAGAGCGCTAGGTTAGCAATGCAGCCTAAGTTGCACCTAGCCGATATGGCGACATATCCATACCAAGGGGCGCATAGCGTGCCTCGACAGCGGCAATGGTATATGCCGTCCAATAGTCATGCCCCGGAGCGGGGAAGCCCAGTAACGTGCGTTGTTCTACCGTCGCCTTGGCGATGAGTTGTTCCATGAATTTATCGGGTTCATACATCGACCAGGACCATCCGGTGTGGGCTGGGGTGAGCCACTCGCGGCCAGCCTTGGTAAACGTGAGGTTTTGTACCAAACGCAGGGTATCGGGTTTGACGGGTCTGCCCCGATGCCAGGTGTCATGCCGATACAGCAGCGCAGAGCCAAATTGGTACTCGGCAACCATCTCTCGGGGGTAGAGATGCTGGGCTCGAAACGCCGCGCCCTGAGGATCTTGCTCTGCCATGTGGGCTTCGGCTTTGCGGCGATCATTGATGTATGCCAGATCGCCCACGCCGGGGGTTTGCACGATGGGCCACGGATAAGCCGGGTCTTCGGGTCCGCTGCGTGGCACCACGGCGGTTGCGCCTTCGCACTCCTCGTAGTTGTTCAAGTAGACGATCATCTCCACCGCCTCGGGCTGATCCCATTGCGGTGGGTGTACTAGCGAATGGTTCGGATAGTCGCAGTGCATGCGCTGATCGCTGTTGTCATCCTCGCGGTCTGAATCTGTTTGTGAGTCAGGACTACCGTACTTTGGCCACAAATCCGACTGCGTCAGGCGAAGCTCCATGACCGCAATATCGAGCAAGTCCGCGGCGGCCTGTAGAAGCGCAGGATGCAGAGTGACGGCGTTAAACGCAGCGGATCGTGAGGGAAAGACAAAACTCTGCCCGCTGCTGAAATCGTTGTAGCTTCTCGCTGCCTCGGTGCCGGGGGCAGGGTAGTGGTGCAGCGCATCGTGTTTAAGTTCGACGAGCAGCGACTGCGGCAGTAAGTCATGCACGAGGGCAAAACCTTGCTCGCGCCAACTGTGAATGTGAGTCTGGCTCAGACGAGCGTCACTGAGCTGTTGGGATGGCACGAATGCAATCGATGAATCTGGCATAACTCGCTCCGTGCGGTGTGCAAACAATTTGCGCGCTCAAACACCGCAAGTAGAACGCACGCTAGCCTACCAAAGTTGCCCTTGGCGGGTGACTATGTGCACGCCACACCGAAACCGCCGATGTCTTGGGATTCAACGAGCACGCATGTGAACAACGACAAGCCTCAACCAGTGTTTTCTTCCCGGGCGGTTCTGATGAACTTTTTGGTGCTGGTGCTGTGCTCGCAATTTGCCTTTGCGGTGTTGGCAATGAAGGGTGCCTTGCTGCCGCAGATGCTCGAGCTATGGAATATCTCGAAAACGCAGTTCGGCATGTTGATGTCGATTTACGGCATCGTGCACAACATCTTTTACGTGGCGCTGGCTTGGGTACAGGACCGTTTTTCGGCAAAGGTTCTGATTCCGGTGAACATGGTCATGGGCGGGGTCACTACGTTCTTTCTGGGTCAAACAACCGACTTTGCCACCCTGTGCTTTTTGTTCGTTATGTTGTCGCTGTGGTGCGAGGGGGCTTTCTGGCCTGCGGTGTTGTCCGCCGTGCGCAAAACCACAGCAGATTCCAACCAAGGCAAGATTTTTGGGTTGCTTGAAGGCGGTCGGGGGTGTGTCGAGTTGCTGCAAAACAGTGTAACCGTCGCGCTCTATGTGTATCTGGGCTACAGCATTCTGGGCCTGCAGCTGGCCTTCATGATGAACGCCGCGGTCATGGTCATACTTGGGGTGGTGGCTTGGTTCATGTTGCCATCCCAGACGTTGCTAAAAACCGACAACGATACGCGCCAAGCAAACCAGGAAGTGCTGGCGGGTATGAAGCTCACCCTGCGGTTGCCGGAGGTATGGCTCGCTGGCGCCGTCGGCTTCTGCGTTTACTTCGTCTATACCGCCATGCCGTACTTTGTCACCTATTTAGACGAAATGTATGTGTTGCCCGCGTTGGCCATATCTATGTTCGGCATCGCCTCAACCTCGGGCGGGCGTATCGCAGTGGCCTTTCCCTCGGGTTTCATCGCGGGTCGATTTTTCGGCGGTGCGGTCGGCGGACTTGGTGGTGGCTTCGCGCTGACCCTAGTATTGGGCTTGGCGATGGTCGGCCTGACCTTGATTCAGGCGTCATCATGGCTGGCCATGACCTGTTTGATGGGCATCGCCTTTGCCATCTTTTTTATGCGCGCCCTGTACTTTGCGCCCTATGGAGAAATGGGGCTGCCGCAACGTTTTTCTGGCTCGGTAATCGCCATCGCATCCTTTATCGTTTATCTGCCGTCGTCCTTCGCCTACCTGCTTTGGGCGCTGATTTTGGATGGCAACCCCGGCGCCGATGGTTATTTACAAATGTTCTTCGCCATCAGCGTGGTGTCGATTGTAGGTTTGTTGCTAGCGCGCACCCTGCGCCAGCGCATGCGCAGCGGTACCGCCCAGCGTGTGGCGCAGCAGGTGGCGCAGCTGGACGCGTCGTTAGGGCTGCAGGGAGACGAGAAAAAACTCAGTGATCTGATCGATCAAGCGAACAATAAAAACAAACGGGAGTCTTCATGATGAACATTACCCCCCATGAGAACGATTTTGGCGCTGCCATTGAAGGCGTGGATTTGTCCCGAGCGTTAAGCGCCGAGGAAATCCAGCAGATCCGCCGCGCGTGGCTGCAGCATCGGGTGGTGTATTTTCCTGATCAGCAGATGACCCATGAGCAGTTGGAGATGTTCAGCCAAGCCATGGGGCCATTTGGTGACGATCCCTATGTGCAGGCCATTGATGGTCATGCGCATATTGTCGAGGTAAGGCGAGAACCCGACGAAGACGTGCCGCTATTTGGCGGTACTTGGCACTCTGACTGGTCGTTTCAGCAAACCCCGCCGAACGCGACCATACTGCACGCCAAGATCATTCCCCCGGTGGGTGGCGATACTCACTATTGCGATGGGGTAAGGGCTTTCGCAAGTCTGGATACCGCCACGCAACAGCGCCTGCAAGATCTCAGTGCGATTCACAGCGCACGAAAACCCTACAGTCCTGAAGGCGTCAAAGCCGGTGGCGGGGATAGGCGCAGTATGACCTTGTTGCCTAGCGATGCAGCACACAATACTCAGCGCCACCCCATGGTGAGAACCCATCCAGAGACCGGCGAAAGAGCACTGTGGGTGAATCCGCTTTACACCATTGGGGTTGATGGCCTGTCCGAGGCAGAGGGTGAGGCGTTGCTCAGCGAACTGTTCGAGCACATGAAAAATCCCGAATTTATCTACTGCCATCGCTGGCGGCCGAATATGCTCGGCATGTGGGATAACCGCTGCGTCATGCACAGTGCCCAAGGTGGGTATGCCGGACATCGGCGGGTACTGCATCGGCTGACCGTTGCAGGTAGCGCGCCTTACTAGGGTTTTTTGCAGCGGAACTGTCTACGTCTTATCGCCTTCGCGAAGACGCATCTTGGCTTCGTTTTACCCAAGGTGTTTACTGGCGCTTTTTAACGGACCCAGCGACCATGCGCACTTCGCTCTTTCTGCTGATCACCAGCCTACTTGCCGCGGGCTGTGATGCTGCCAAGCCAGCCCAATCCATCGCCAAGCCAGTATTTGCCTACCCTGAAACCCAACAACTGCCGGTGGTTGATGAGTATTTCGGTACATCGATCATCGACGCCTATCGTTGGTTAGAAGACGATCACAGCGCCGCGACAAAGGCCTGGGTAGATGCGCAAAACGCGGTCACATTTGACTATTTGAATGCGCTGCCGCGCAGGCAGGCGTTGCGTGATCGTCTTGGCCGGTTGCTCGATTACGAACGCGAGAGCGCGCCGTTCGAAGAGGGTGGTTACACCTATTTTTCGCGAAACTCGGGTTTGCAAAATCAGTCCGTGATTTACCGCATGAATGAGGACGGCCAGGAGCGCGTTTTTCTGGATCCCAATACCCTGTCTGTAGACGGCACGACCTCTGTTTCGTCGCTGTCGTTCTCGCCATCTGGCAAGCTCGCGGCCTACCAAAAGAGCGAAGGTGGTGCGGATTGGCGCAGCGTAGAGGTGCTCGACACTGCCTCGCTGCAAGTGATCGATCGTATTGAAGACGTTAAGTTCAGCGGCATCGCGTGGCAGGGTGAGGTGGGGTTCTATTACTCGCGTTACGACGCCCAAGACGGTGACGAGCTGACCGCCAAAACCGATCAGCATCGGCTGTATTTTCACCACGTAGGCGAGCCCCAGAGCGCAGACGAGGTGGTGTTCGGCGACGACGAAACGTTCCGCTATGTGTCGGGGTACGTGACCGAAGATCAGCAGTTTCTGGTGATTTACGCCAGCAATACGACCACGGGCAATCGCTTATACGTCAAGGATCTCACCGACCCGCAGGGCCAGTTGCTCAGTGTCGTTAACGATGAGACCTCAGACGTCAGCGTGATATTTGCTCAGGACGGCAGCCTGTATGCGCAGACGAACCGCGAGGCGCCGAACAGTCGCGTGGTGAAGTTTCGCCTGCCCACGCCCGCGGTCTGGCAGGACGTAATTCCGGAATCTGAGCATGTGCTAGACGCCTCGGCGGCAGGCGGATATTTCTTTGCGCAATACATGGTAGATGCCATTTCACGAGTGCAGCAGTTTTCCATCGACGGTCAACGGCTGCGCGAGATCGTACTGCCTGGCCCCGGTGATGCATCAGGTTTTCGCGGCAAGGCCAAGGACACCGTGGCGTACTACAGTTTTCAAAACTACAAAACGCCCAGTACGTTATTCCGGCTTGATCTGGCGACAGGTGACTCTTCGGTATATCGCGTCTCAAAGGCAGATTTTGACAGCGCGGACTATGTGTCCAAGCAGGTGTTCTACGCTTCTAAGGATGGCACCCGCGTACCCATGATCATTACCCATCGCGCCGATCTGGATCAGAACCAGACCCATCCCACCATGCTGTACGGCTACGGCGGTTTCGATATCAGTCTGACGCCGCGATTCTCCAGCACCATGGCGGCCTGGCTTGAGTCTGGTGGTGTTTATGCGGTACCCAACCTGCGCGGTGGTGGTGAATACGGTAAGGCTTGGCACGATGCCGGTACGCAAATGCAAAAACAGAATGTGTTTGACGACTTTATCGCTGCAGCCGAGTACCTGATCGATAGCGGCTTAACAGAACCTGCGAAGCTTGCGATTCGCGGCGGCAGCAATGGCGGTCTGCTCGTTGGCGCGGTGATGACCCAGCGACCCGATCTTGTGGCGGTGGCGCTGCCTGCGGTCGGTGTGCTCGACATGCTGCGCTATCACACCTTTACCGCTGGGGCTGGCTGGTCCTATGACTACGGTACTGCCGAGCAGTCGAAGGCGATGTTCGAGTATTTGCTCGGTTACTCGCCAGTGCACAACGTGCAGGCGGGCACCGCGTACCCGGCAACCTTGGTGACTACCGGCGACCACGACGATCGTGTTGTGCCTGCCCACTCCTTTAAGTTTGCCGCTCAGCTACAGGCAAAACACGCTGGCGATGCGCCGGTACTGATTCGGGTGGAAAAAGATGCCGGTCACGGTGCCGGCACACCAACGAGCAAGATCATTGATCTTTACGCTGACGTGCTGGCGTTCACCTTTGCCAATATGGCGGATTCCGCAGATCCTGCAGAACCCGCAAAGGCGCCCAACATGGCGAAGGACGAAGCTTAGAGACCGCTCAATTCATGCCGACAATCTCATACCCGGTACCGGCCGCGGCGGTGATGAAAATACGTCCGCCCATGCCGGAGTGGGTTTGGCAGTAGTAGTACAGGGTCTCGGTATCGATATCCGCTGGCACAGTAAATTGCAGATAGGCGCCGCTGCTTCCCGCGCTGCCAACATAGTCAACGTTGCTCGTGTACTCAGAGCCGCCGCCGTGAGTACCGTTGGCCTGTGCAGACAGTCGCATGGGGTGGGTCGAGTTGGATGAATCACTCTGCAGAAAACGGTAGGTCTTGCCCGCTTCCAGCGTAATGTCAGGACTGGCGCTGCCATTGATGTAGTACTTATTGCCGCCGCCGTAGCCGTTTGAGCCGCTGTCGACGATGACATTGATCTCCAGCGGTGCCTCGCCCGAGGTCTCGGCAATGTCGACGATCTCGATAGTGATCGCTTGGGTCGTCGATGTGGTGCCATCGCTCACCACGACGTCAGTTTGGTAGGTGGCCTTGGTCTCGTAATCTGGCGCGTTTAGAAAAACCAGCACACCGGTTTGGCTGTCGATTGACAGCTCCTGCGCATCGCCGCCGTCAAGAGAAAAGGTCAGGGCGTCTGCATCGGCGTCGGTGGCCTCCACCGTGGTAATACTCGTTTGGTTCTCATTCACCGAGATAGTCGATGCAAGATCAGCAAACGCCGGCGCAGCATTGCTGCTGGTTGTCGTAGTGCTCGAACCGCTGGTGCCCGTACTGCCTGTTGAAGCACCGCCGTAAGAGCTGTCTGAACCGCCGCCACCACCACCACCACAAGCGGTAAGCGTGGCGACGATGGCTCCAAGAAAGATAGAAACGAACGAAATACGCATGAGGGAGCCTTTTTAGTTATTGATGTGAGGCCATTAACTTGCCGGGCGGGCTGTCGGCGTCCATAGCATGCGGCGTGGAAATTGTGTGGAATCGAATTTTTGTCTAGCTTGAGTGGTGCAGTTTGGTTCGACAGAGCATCGACACGCAGCGTCGCCTTCCTCGGGCACTCATTTAAGTGAGGAACCAACGCTAGGCTGGTTGAGCAGACGGCAACGCTCGTGTATACCCCACTACTGCGTACTCTCTTTGCTGCTGGTCATGGTCATACCAGCCGAAATTCAAAGCCGCATATGGTCAGAATTTCGCCAGCGCGGCTGCGGTTAGCAGCATGCAGGTCTGCTGCGGCCATGCCGGCGCCGCGGCCGTCAACGGCTTCGACGAAACGCATCTGCGCATCATCCAGCTCAATCACCCCATTGCGCACCGGAGTGTCCGTGGCCGTAGCCCAACGTGCGGCCATGGCCTCTGGATCCTCGGCTTGAATATCGATGGCGACGATGCGGGTGACCACATCGCTGAGGGAGTGATAGGCCCAGTCGTGGCCTGCCCATAGCCAGCTTTCAGGTGGTTCTGCCTGATCCAGCGATAGGATCGCGCCACCGACATCCTTGGGGTGCAGATGAATGCCGTGGATTGACGCACCGTGTTGATCAACCCGGCCGTCATGCACGATGCGCAGCCCAGCATCTTCCACCTGCGCTTTGCGCTGCAGCAGATCATCGGTCTGTAGCAGCACCATGTAGCCACCGTCGCCGCGGCGCTCGACAAAACGCCCAGCGGTGGTACCCGGTTGTTTGGGAGCGACGACTTCGAGTATTTGATCGCCGATGGCATAAAGCCCATGGCGCAAGCCAAAGTGCGACAGTCCAGGATCCCGATAGCACACCTCCAAACCCAGCTGGTCGCAAATGTCTTGCTCCACGCTGCGTAGCTCTGAGGCCACTAAGGCAATTTGTCGTAGTCGTAACATCTCTCTCTCCCGAATTTGACGCGCTCAATTGGCGCTTTGCGCCTAGGTTATGGAATGGGGTAGGCGGTAAATGACATGGTGCCCTGCACGAGATCCACTTTGCCCTTGGCGTAGATCATGTCACCGTTGGAGAACTGGTCTAGGGTCCACATGGTGACGATTTTGCCGTCGCGTTTCCAAATACCCTGCAGGGTGCCCGCGACCATATCGCCGTCGTTGTTGATGGTGCGCGCGTCGCCAGAGAAGTCGCCCTGGTTTTTGTCCGCACTGCTGCTGACAAAGTCGTAGCTCAAGTAAACCTTGCCATAGCCCTCGCCAACGATGCCTTCGGCGGTCATGGCGCTGCCGTTGGCACTGCTCGTCCAGCTGGTGATGTTGAATTCCGCCGCAAACGACTCGCCGCTCACCTCGAAGGCATGCACGGGCGCGGCCAACACACTAAGCAGCACGGTAAGGGCGATGGAAATATTTTTCAGCAACGTGTTCATAGGTCTTTTCCTTATTGTTATTAGCGCGCTGATTATGCCTCATCGAAGGTCAAGGTGGCGCGCGTGTCGTGCTGACTTGATTTAGCGCAGGGTTGGTGCAACCGTGCTTCGACGCCGTTTGAAAACAGGGAAGCTTGATGGTTTCCCAGTCCTGATGATCGGGGCAGTATTCCTACAGACGGAGGCTGCTAGCGGCACTCGAAAAGAATAAGAAGAAAAGCAAGCGTTAAACGCGGAGGGAAAAATGAGCGAAGTGACAACCCAGCAAACCAGCGATTGGCAGCCTACGGCCTGTAACCTGTGCTACGCCAACTGCGGCATCTTGGTGAAAACCGGTGGCCCGGACGGCCGCTCGATCATCAAGGTCAAGGGTGATCGCGACCATCCTGCTTCTCGCGGCTACATCTGCAACAAGGCCGCGCAAATCAATTTTTATCAAAGCGCCAAAGATCGCATAGCCCAACCACAGCGCCGCCGCGCGGATGGGGGCTATGACACCATCTCTTGGGATGTAGCGATTCAAGAGATCGCACAAAAAATGGCTGCCATTAAAGAAACCCATGGCGGTGACAAAATTTTCCGCTACGGCGGCGGCGGACAGGGCAATCATCTGGGCGGCAGCTATTTCAGCTCAGTGTCGAAAGCCCTGGGCATGCGCTTTCAAAGCAACGCACTCGCCCAAGAGAAGACCGGCTACGCCTGGATGATGGGCCGCATGTTCGGCACCAATGTGCACGGGGAAATGGAGCACACTCAGTGCTTGTTTATTGTTGGCAAAAACCCATGGCAGTCGAACAGCATTCAGCGTGCTCGCGTGCTGCTAAAGGAAGTTTCTCAAGATCCTGAGAGAACCCTCATCGTGGTGGATCCTCGGCGCACTGAGAGCGCCGAACTGGCAGACATTCATCTCGCCGTGAAACCCGGCAGGGACGCTTGGGCGCTGAGCGCCATGATTGCCCATGTGATTCAGCAGAGTCTGATTCCAACCAACTGGCTCAACGACAATGTCATTGGGCTTGATCGCGTGCTCGAGAAGTTTTCGGCTATTGATGTGGAGGGCTATGCAACCTTTGCTGGGTTGAACCCTGCGGATGTGCGCGCCGCAGCCGAGGCCATTGCGAAGGCTAAAACCAGCGCTTACTACGAAGACCTGGGTGTGCAGATGGCACCGCATTCGACCCTGCTGAGTTATCTCAACTTGCTGATGATGACGATTACCGGCCACTTCGGACGACCAGATACCTTGGCACCGTTGAAGTCTCTCATTGGTCAGTTCTTCGCCCTGCACGATGTGGCCGAGGCCGACGATGCAGGCTATGAGCCTCAGGGTCGTCTTTCGCCAGTCGTCGGCGCGCGCATCGTCGGCGGCTTGGTGCCCTGTAATGTGATACCAGAAGAGATCCTCACCGAGCACCCCAATCGTTATCGCGCGCTTTGGGTAGAAAGCGGTAATCCTTGCCACTCCTTGGCAGATTCGCATCGCTGGCGCGAGGCCATGCGCAAGCTGGATCTGTCCGTCGTGATTGATGTGTCGATGACGGAAACCGCTCGGCAGGCGGACTATGTGCTGCCTGCTTCCAGCCAATACGAAAAGTGGGAATCGACGTTCTTCAATTTCGAGTACCCGGAAAACCATCATCACTTACGTGCGCCGGTTTGTCCGCCCATGCCGGGGACTCTATCTGAGCCAGAAATACACGCGCGCATGATCGAAGCGCTGCAGCCTTTCGAACTGGCAGAGATTGAGCCGCTTAAGGCCATTGCCAAAGAAGGCCTTGAAACGTTCAGCCCCGCCATGTTCGAGGCCATCACCAAGCATCCCCACTGGGGACCGTATTTGCCCTATGTCCTGTATCGCACGCTGGGTCCTGCACTGCCTGAAGGTGCTGAGGCCGCGGCAGCCTACTGGCTGTTGGCACAGCGCTTTGCCACCGAGCATGCCGAGGCGGTGGTGCGAGCAGGCTTCAGTGGCCAAGGCCTTGAGCTTGGCAATGCGCTATTTGAAGGTATTTTGCAGGGCCGGTCTGGGGTCGTTTTCTCCAAGAGCGATATTGCCAACAGCTTCGCGGAGCTTGGCTTTGCCGATAACAAGATACGTTTAGCGGTAGGCGAGATGCTCGATGAAGTGGCAAGCCTAGCGAGTCTCGAAGACTTGGTGCCGAAAGATCCGGATTTTCCACTGCTGCTGGCGGCAGGAGAGCGTCGAGCCTATACCGCCAACACCATCGTTCGCGATCCGGGTTGGGTCAAAAAGCCAAGCGCAGCGGCGCTGGCGGTGAATCCGCATGACGCGGCGCAGTGCGGTGTGGGCGATGGCGAGCAGGTGCGGCTGGTGACACAGGCTGGTGCCGCGAATGTGTTGATCACCGTCGATGACCGTATGATGCGCGGCACCCTGTCGTTGCCCAATGGGCTGGGTTTGCTCTACCCCGACGGCGAGGGCAAGGAGGCGATGCTGGGCGTCGCACCCAACGAACTCACCACCACTGGGCTGCGCGACAAGTTTTTAGGCACGCCACTACATAAGCACGTACCCGCGCGCATTGAGCCAATCGCCGCGGCCTAGCGAACGGCATCGCGCATGAGCAAGGGCCCTACCAAGAAACGTTGCGTGATGGTGATGTACGACACTCTGTGTCGACACTTCATGCCGTCCTACGGTAACGAATGGGTCAAGGCGCCGAACTTTCAGCGCTTGGCCCAGCGAACAGTGCAGTTCGACAATTTCTATGTGGGCTCTATGCCGTGCATGCCAGCGCGGCGCGAAATGCATACCGGCCGCTACAATTTTCTGCATCGCTCTTGGGGGCCACTGGAGCCTTTTGATGATTCGATGCCCGAGCTGCTTGATCAACACGGCGTGCATGCGCATAAGGTGACGGACCACCATCACTACTGGGAGGATGGCGGCGCTACCTACCATCAGCGCTACACCACGTTTGATTTGGTGCGCGGGCAAGAGGGGGACAAGTGGGTTGGCGATGTTGAAAAGCTCCGCGACCCGAGTTTTGGCGCAGACCGCTGGCCAGAAATTCAGCGTTTCGCGATGCTCAAGCAAGACATGATCAACCGCGAGCATATGACCCGCTCGGAGCTACAGCCCCAGCACATTACCTTTGATCTTGGGCTGGAGTTTCTCGCGCGCAACAAAGACGCAGATCGCTGGTTTTTGCAGATCGAAACCTTTGATCCCCACGAGCCCTTGTTCACCCTGAAGCAGTGGAAGGATAAGTACAACTACGAGTGGGATGGCCCTGTGTTCGAGTGGCCGGAGTACGAACGGGTCACAGAGGATCCCGATGCACAGGAGTACCTGCGCTACCAGTACGCCGCCCTGTTGACCCAATGCGACCATTACCTGGGCAAAGTGATCGACTTTATGGACGATCACAACATGTGGGACGACACCATGCTGATGGTAGTGACGGATCACGGTTTCTTACTTGGAGAACACGACTGGTGGGGCAAGATGTGCATGCCTTGGTACAACGAGACTGCACATATTCCACTATTCATCTGGGACCCACGACTCGGTGTAAAGGGCGAACGACGCACTAGTCTCACCCAGACCATCGACCTCGGACCCAGCATCCTTGAATTCTTTGACGTAGACATGCCCAAAGACATGGTGGGAACGCCGTTGCGCCAGGTAATGGAAGACGACACGCCCCGCCACGAAGCTGCGCTGTTGGGCATGTTCGGCGGGTGTGCCACGCGCGCGCCCGGCAGGCCGGTGACCTTCGATTCTGGGTTCACGGCCGCTTCCGGGTCGTTGCCCATCCGGCAGGTTCCGACGGGATGGAAGATCGTCGTGGCAATATCTCCGATAGCGCGCAGATCGCATCGGTCACCAGCACCAATAGCGATGGTGGTGATATTGTTCTCAATACGGGAACTTTAAACTTAGCATCTGGCGGGCAGATATCGGGTCAAGCTACATCTCGAGGGCAGGGGGCCGATGTCGTCATCGTTGCCTCACAGGCTGTTTCAATCGATGGGGCTGGGGCAGATGCTGGGGATGCAGCAGGCATCCGGGTTGACAGCTTGAATTTCTTGCCCTTTTTTACTGGCGG